>FRDC01003308.1_pt1 | contig 58700 bp, 113 predicted proteins | sample 1106171 | NCBI WGS metagenome assembly FRDC01 (sample SAMEA3930566, study PRJEB13176) | freshwater metagenome | biome: Drinking water system; feature: drinking water; material: water | place: Singapore | collected 2014-12-20 | reverse complement strand
GCTACGTGGGTATTGAATAAATTCGGTAGTGCCGGAGACGCTGGAATCACTTTCAGTATTACAGCAGGTGGACAGATTCAGTATGTCACAACAAATCACGGTGGTACTGGATATTCTGGAAGCATCAAGTTTAAAGCGGAGAGCTTATAATGCCGACAACGTTTTCTAAAATATTTCCTGGTGCTAGATTCGATCCTGCTACCGTAGCGGCTACACTAGCTGGTGAAGTTCGTTGTGACTCAGCCGACAGTAACAGACTTAAAGTTCATAACGGAACGAGTGAATCAGCTCTCTTGACGATAGCTCACGCAGCTCAAGGAGCTAACAGAATACAGAGTAAAGACTTAGACGACAGTAACGTACTCTTCGTCAATACGTCAGACACCAGTAAGAAACTTCAAGTAAGTTTAGGCGGAGCTACTACAGCTAAGACGTTAACACTGATTTCTTCTCATACGGACAACAGATCCATCACTCTTCCTGATGCTACGACAACGCTCGTCGGAACGAACGTTGCTCAAACGCTTACTAATAAAACTATAGACGGTGACGATAACACAGTTCAGGATCTTCCTGAAACGGCGATTAAGACGAACGTTACTAACGCTAATAAGTTCTTTACCCGTGACGGATCAGGAATACCTGAGTCAGCCACTAAAGCTGTTCCGTCAGGAGTCGTAGTCGGAACTACAGATTCTCAAACACTCACGAACAAGACGATCGACGGTGATGATAATACTGTCCAAGATCTTCCTGAAACTGCTATCAAAACTAACATCACTAACGCTAATAAATTCTTTACACGTAACGGTTCTGGTGTTCCTGAATCAGCAACGAAGGCAGTACCGTCAGGTGTCGTAGTCGGCACAACTGATACACAAACGTTATCTAATAAAACATTTTCAGACGCTCCGATATTAGCTGAGATTGCTACACCATCTACACCATCTTCAGGATTCGGTAAGATCTATTTCAAATCTGACGGATTTTTATATCAATTAAACGACGACGGAACTGAGACAAAAGTTGGTGCAGGAAGTGGCGGTATCAACTATATCAGTGCTAATCCAGATGCAGAATCTTCTACGACCGGATGGGCTACTTATGCCGACGCTGCCGGAACTTCTCCTGTTGACGGAACAGGCGGATCTCCTAACATTACATTAACGAGAACTACCTCATCTCCTTTAAGAGGTACGGGTTCTTTCTTGTTGACGAAGGATGCTGCCAATCGTCAAGGACAGGGAACGTCGTTTGACTTCACGATAAGTGATGCTGACAAAGCTAAAGTACTCAGCATCTCCTTCGACTATGAGATAGCTTCCGGTACGTATGCTAACGGTGATCTCGCTGTTTACATCTACGACGTTACGAATGCTCAGGTTATACAGCCAGCAGGGTATACAATCCTCAACACGTTAGTTGAGTCGAAGTTAATCGCAACGTTTCAGACAGCGGTTAACTCTACGTCCTATCGACTCATCATCCACGTTGCTTCTACGAGTACTTCAGCTTATACTTTCAAATACGACAACGTTATCGTCGGTCCACAGATCGTACAATACGGCGCTCCAGTTACAGATTGGCAATCTTATACTCCAACTTTTGCTGGATTTGGATCTCCTTCTGCTATTGCTATGTATTGGAGACGTGTCGGTGATCATATAGAAATTGAAGGTAATTTTACAGCAGGTACGGTATCTGCTACTCCAGGTACTATGTCATTACCTTCTGGTTTAAGTGTTGATACAACTAAGATAGCAAATACGGTTAAAACGCAAACTTTTGGAAGATTCATTCATTTAACTAACGGTGGAAGTACTGCATTTTTTAATGGTGAAGGCGTCTTAACGTATAACGGCACCGGAACTGTAATGGAGTTTCAAAAAGCTAAAGACAGTACGTCCTATACATTTAATTCTTCAAATGCCAACGGTTTATTTGCAACAGGTGATGTCTTCACCCTTAAAGCTACTCTTCCTATATTAGGATGGTCCTCGTCTGTTCAAGTGTCTAATGATACTGACACCAGAGTCGTTGCAGCAAGCTACGGATTAACAGCTAATCAATCTATCGCAGATGCTACGAATACTGTCGTTCAGTTCACTGGTAAGTTTTTCGATACGCATAATGCATATAATACATCAACGTATACGTATACAGCTCCAGTAAAAGGTATCTATAGAGTTTCAGCATCTCTTCGTTGGACAGAAAATGCTACAGGTGAGCGTATCACTCTAGTTGAGAAAAACGGAAGTGGAGTGTTCTTTGAATTAGTTGGAGAAGCTGTTAACTCAGGATCACTGAAAACTCGTAATTCTGGTTCTATGACGTTAGACCTCAATGCTGGTGATACAGTTAAGATCTACGGTAATCAAACCAGAGGTGGTCCATTAGATCTAACAGGAACAGCTAACGGTAACTTCACCTTCTTCAGCATCGAACGCCTCTCCGGTCCTTCAGTCATAGCAGCTACGGAACTCGTCGCTGCTCGATGTAAAGTAGCTGCCGGAGTTAGTGTAAGTTCAGTTCAACCTATCGATTACGCAACAAAAGATTATGATACGCATGGAGCAGTTACTACAGGTTCCGCATGGAAATTTACAGCTCCTATTTCAGGAATATATGAAGTTAAGTTAGTCGCCAACTTAGCGGCAACGGCCAACATTAATTTATTTAAAAACGGATCACTTGAAACATCATTAACAGCTTATGATAACGGAACAGGAAATACCGTTCCTGGAGGTACTAATATTAAACTCAAAGCCGGAGATTATATTGATATTCGTACTGATGGAGCAACGACTGTAGATAATAGTGCCACAACGAATCATGTATCAATAACGAGGTTAGGATAATGGTCGCAGTTTCAAAATCCCAGTTTAGACTGATGAAAGCTGTCGAAAAAGGTTCTCTTAAAGTTCCTGGTTTATCTAAAAAAGAAGCTCAAGAATTTACTGAAAAGAATAAAGGTAAGAAACGTTATTCTAAACTTTTAGAAAAGGTGTCAAATGAAAAGAAATAAACTTTATCAGGTAATAGACGTAGATAACGTCATCACTACTACTAATTCGTCTTCAGTTAATCTAGATGGAAGTGAATGTGTTAGTATACAGGCAGTAATTGACGTTAATACTCCGGCTGCTAAGAGTTTTGCGACGAGTGATGTTAATACTACAAACGAAACTATCACTGAAACAGCTCACGGATATGTAACAGGATTGAAGGGACAGTTCACGACTACAGGAACACTTCCTGCCGGACTTTCTCTCGCTACAGATTATTTCATTATTCGAGTAGATGCTAATACATATAAAGTAGCAACGTCTCTAGCTAATGCTCAAGCCGGAACGGCAGTTGATTTAACTGATGTTGGCACAGGAACACATACCTTTACTCCTACATCTATAGCGGGAGCTAATTGGAAAGTTCAGGTATCTAACGACGATAATAATTGGGTAGATAAAAACTCAGCTCAGAACATCACAGCGGACGTAGTACAGACGTTTGAATACGATCGTCCTGCATATCGATTTATCAGGGCACAGTTTACACTTACTGCCGGAATGTTGAGTGCCGATTTACAAGTTCTAGTAAAGACTAATCAGGACTAATATGAAGTTTTTTTCTGATCCTAAAGATGGAAAACCGTCAGTTTCTCTAACTATCCTAGTCGTTAGTTTTATTTTACTCATTATAGCTGGTGGATTAGAAATTTTTGAAGTAACGAAGAGTACTGGTCCTTTTATGGAGTTAGTACTATCCGCATTCGCTTTGTATTTTGGACGAAGATTTTCATTTAAAGGTCAATCTTATAGCAGTGAAGAAGGTTCTGCTAAAGATATAGAAGACTTAACAAATAAGTAATAGAGAGGTAATGTATGTCACTAAACTATTTATGGCTTAATCCAAGTTCCCTAACAGACGCATCACTCAGTGATCGTTTGAAGAACTCACATCCAGACGGACGACAATTCGTTAATGAATTGATCAACGTTCTCGCCAGTCTTTCTAACGGTGATCAGACTGCTGAAATCCGATACGGACATGGTGGAACGGCAGCGAGTGGAACACTCACACTCACCTATGCTAACATCGATGCTGGTGAAACTGTGAAGTTTGGAGCAGTTACTCTAACTGTTTCGGCCGGCGCTCCTGCTAACGAAAACGAATTCCGAAAACAGACGGATGCTACAGTTACGGCAACAAATTTGAAAAACTGTATCAACGCTCATTCGGTCCTCTCTAAATACGTCGTTGCTACTAGCGCAACGAACGTTGTTACTGTGACATCACTTGTTCGTGGTAAACTCGGTTCGCTCATCGGTATGGCTTGCAGTGATGCTACAGGTATCAACCCATCCTCTTCAGGACTTGCTACAGGTGGAACAGCAGAAACTATCTCAACCTTTAAGTTCGGCGTAGCATAAGGAGCTTCATCATGCACGATAAACTTATGAAAATGATGGAAAAGAAAAAGGATAAAGCTCTCGATCCGATGTATAAGAAATCGAAGATGCAAGCACTATCCGAACTTCAAGACGCTATGAAAGGCGTTATGGGTGACAGTCTTAAAAAAGTCACAGTAGCTTCTCCTAGCCGTGAAGGTCTTGAAGAAGGTCTTGAAAAAGCCCAAGAAGTAGTCGAGAAGATGCCTGGTGAAGAACTCGGCGAATCTAAAGAAACGTCTGAAGAATCAGAAGAATCGAAAGAAGTTGCTTCTGAAGATTCAGATATGGATCTTGAAAAAATCGAAGAAATGATTAAAAAACTTGAGGAACTCAAGCGTTCAAAGATGATGAGTTAACGGGGGTAGGCGGTGGTTACATCACCTTCTATGACCTCAACCGAGCTGATTAATTATATTAAATCAAACGGTGCGGTTCCTTCATCTCAACGAACCTTTCAGACAGCAGATTTCTTACGTCTGTTAAATACTGAATTTCTCGTAGGTTTAATTCCTTCCATCCTATCAGTACATGAAGAATACTTCGTCTATTCTCAAGAAGTGAACATCGTTGCATCACAGACAACATACGATATTCCTTACAGAGCTATTGGTGGTCGTCTTCGTGATCTCTTCTATAAAGACAGTGTTACCGGAAAATTATATAAATTATCTAAAATATCATTAGACGATATTCCGTATTATGATAATGCGAGTAGTACAGGACTTAACGTAAGTCACTACTATGTTCAAGGAAATCAGATAGTACTTACTTCATCTCCTTCCAGCGGAATTCTCGTATTCAAATATTTCCTACGTCCAAATACTTTAGTCGAAACATCAAGAGTTGGAATGATTACAACCATCACTCCTAGTGGTTCAAATACTATCCTAACATTAAGTTCAGCTCCTTCGGTATTTACGAGTTCTCTTCAATATGACTTCATTCAAGATAAACCAGGACATCGTACATTAAAATTTGATGTATCTCCAGTTTCGGTAAATACGAGTGCGAATCAGATTACTTTTCTTACAGCAAATTTACCTTCTGATCTAGTAGTTAATGATCATGTTTGTATTGCTGGAGAATCGATGGTTCCACAATGTCCTTCAGAATTACATCCTGTCCTAGCACATCGAGTAGTTCAACGTTGTATGGAAGCACAAGGTGATCAGGAAGGTCTTGCATCAGCTTCAGCTAAAGTCGGAGAGATGGAAGGTAAGACTTTCAACCTCATCGATAACAGAGTCGAAGGTGCTGCTACAAAGATTACAAATTATTCCAGCACACTACGTCAAGCTCGAAGACATACCAGACGCGGTTTCTTCAGGTAAGGGGTATGACTGATGGCACAAAATTCAGTACTCCTTCAAGCAGCGGGATTATACAGTCTACAAAATAGATTAGGTACTTGGCCTCCTGGCGCTTTGGTACAAGCTGACAACATTAACATCGATCGTGATAACATCATCCAAGTGCGTCGTGGATTTAAAATATACGGCGATACATTAGCTCCTTCTACTTCCAGAGCAAAACAACTCTTTACATATAAAAACGTCGTATTAAGACATTATGATAGTGTCCTTGAATATGATAGTAACGGAGCTGGTACATTTTTACGTTTCAAAGATGTTAATGAAGCTGATGCTTCTATAACAGATGTTGAAACCGGATTACGTTTAAAAGCGGTTGAAGCTAACGGTAACTTTTATATAACGACCGGAACTGGTATTAAAAAAATATCGGCGACTTCATCCAGTGACGTATTGTTTAAACGTGTGATCGATGCTGGTGGAGTAAAAGCTCTAGATGTTGAATTAGCTCTAGCCACTCCTGGTGTAGGTTTCTTCACAAACAATACTCAAGTAGCATATCGTATTGTTTGGGGTTTAAGAGATAATAATAACAACCTCATCTTAGGTTCACCTTCGACTAGGGCGGTCCTCATCAATAACAGTGGATCTGCTTCTACGGTTAACGTTACGTTTCCTGTACCGACAGGTGTAACGATCGATTACTTCTACCAGATTTATCGTACTGCTATTTCTTCAGGAGTAGACGTTGATCCAGGCGATGAGATGAACCTCGTCTATGAAGATAATCCGACCGCCACTGATATTACAAACGGAACTATTACAGTAAGTGATAGTTATCCAGAAATTCTCCGTGTTGCAGCGACACCTTTGTATACGAATGAAGTTAGTGGTGAAGGTATACTTCAGGCGAATGATGCTCCTCCTATTGCTAAAGATGTAACTTTATATCGTCAACGAATATTCTTTGCTAATACAAAAACCAGACATCGTAAAGATACTACTCTTCTCGCATCAGATAATGACATGTCTGGAAGTAAATTTATCATTGGAAATTCTAGTACTTTTTCGGAATCAACATATACGTTTGCCGTTCCTGAAATAAGTAAGATTACTTGCGGTGCAGCTAGTACGCTTCCTGGTGCAGGGACAGGTGCTTTTTTTGATATAGATAGCGGAGCTGATGGAAGTGCTAAGAGATTTCGATTCTGGTATGATAAAGATAACGGTAATACTGCTCCGGCTGCTGGCGGAAGAACTCTCGTCGAAATTGATATCCTAGCTGCTGATACGGCAGCTCAAGTAGCTACGAAGACCGCAACAGCTTTTAATAATGCTGATCTTCCTGGAGGATCAGGTAATGATGCTTTCGTAGCTTATACAGATAGTACGATCGTATATGTTAGAAGTTTTTCAGCAGGTACGTGTACCGATGTAGTAGACGGTAGTACGGCAACGGGGTTTACGTTTTCTGTTATCCAACAAGGAAACTGGGAAGATGTTGCTTCCAAACGTATAGGACTTTATACATCAAGTGCTTCTCCTGCTACGAATATTGATAAAACTGCTAGAAGTTTAGTTAAAGTAATTAATCGTCAATCGGCTGAACGTTTATATGCATTTTATCTTTCAGGTTCAGCAAGTCTTCCAGGACAAATTCTTTTAGAAGATAGAGGATTGAATAGTGTCGGATTTTATATTCGAGTTAATACTCCTTCGTTAACTAATCAAACCTGGACTACTTCTGAAGTTAATACTGGTACGGATGCTATTACATTTACTGCACATAATTTAAAAACAGATGATCCTGTTAAATTAACTACAAGCGGAACACTTCCTGGTGGATTAGGTACCAATTTTGTTTATTACGTTATTCGTGTCGATGCCGATACGATTAAATTTGCCTTAACTCCTGGTGGATCTGCTGTCGATCTCACATCAGTCGGTTCAGGTACAGGGACGTTAACAAAGATCGACACTGGGATTAAATACAATGAGACGCTACCAGGCCCACGCCGCATTACGTCTATTAGCATTGCTAACCCTACTGTTGTTACTTCTGCTAGTCATGGATTAGTAAGCAATCAAACAATCTATGTTCAATCATCTAACAGTACTCCTGTAATTGACGGATCGAGAGTTGTTACTGTTTTAACATCAAATACTTTTACAGTTCCGGTTAACGTAACTGTAGGTGGTACTTTTGGAGAATGGTGGTATTCAGAAGTTGCTTCAGATAATGAAGTAAAACCCAATCGAGTATATTTTAGTAAAGCAAGTCAACCTGATTCAGTACCTATCATTAACTATTTAGATATAGGTTCAAATGATAAACCTATTCGTCGTATTGTGGCATTAAGAGATACGTTATACGCATTGAAAGATGATGGTGTCTTTAAAATTAACGAAGTTGGTAATAACGTATTCGGAGCGGCATTGTTTGATTCTAGCTCCAAAATTATCGGAGCTGATACCGCATGTGTATTAAATAATCAACTTCATTTCTTCAGCAATCAAGGTTTTACTCAATTATCAGATAGTGGAATAAGTATAACATCAAGACCGATCGAAAATACCCTTATTCCTCTTTCATTATATACAAACTTTCAAACAGCTTCATGGTCTATAGGCTATGATACGGATAAATCATTCTTATTCTTTACTGTGACTAAAACTACGGATACTGTAGCAACACAGTGTTTCCGCTTTAATACATATACACAAGCATGGACAAGATGGAACGTATCTAAAACATGTGGTGTAGTTAATCCTGGTAATGATAAATTATATCTAGGAGCTGGAGATATTGGTAATATTGAAATTGAACGTAAAGATTTCAATCGAACTGACTTTGCTGATCGAGATGTAACGAAAACCATTACTTCAGTTTCATACACAACTTCAGCAGATCTCCTATTCATGTCAGTATCAGAACTCAATATCGGAGATAACGTTTCTCAAACTCAATATCTTACCATCGGTGAATTTAACATCATGCTTCGTAAACTAGATGATGATCCTTCAACATCATTAACGAATAATTATTTATCTACTCTACAAATGAATGCAGGAGAAGATCTCTCAGCTCGCATCATAAGTTTAGCTACTAAATTAGACGTTGATTTAAGCGGTGGTTACGTAGCTGCTGTTACCGCTGTTACGAATTCAAATCCTTTTCTCCAACAACAACTTCGTTTTAATACGATAGCAACGATGTTGAATCTCGATGCTAACGTAGTATTTTCAAACTATGATTCATCGAGTGGATCAAAACGTTTTGAAGCTGTTATTGAAGTTATCAATACGAATAATATCCAAATTAATATGGCTATTCCGTTTATCTCAGGAGATGTTACGATTAGTAAACGTATCATCAGCACGATACAATGGGCACCTCAATATTTAGAAGATCCGTCTATTCTTAAACAGTTTTCTGAAGCAACATATTTATTTGAAAATGATCGCTTTACAAACTGTACCGCTTCTTACAGTAGTGATCTTGATGGTAGTTTTGAAGATATATCATTCAGTGGTAGTAGTAGTGGTCTATGGGGACAAGAGACATGGAGTGAATTTACTTGGGGAGGAACAGGAACTAACTTCCCGTTCAGAACATATATTCCAAGAAATAAACAACGTTGTCGTTTCATTAATTGTAAATTAGAACATGCTGCTGCTTGGGAAGAATTCGTAGTGTTAGGTTTATCATTAATGGTACGGCCTATCAGTACTAGGGCGTATAGATAATGGCACGTATAGTTACAACAGACGGTATATTTACCGATGATTTTCCTGCTGAGAATAAGCTAGTAATTGAAAAGCTAGGATTTATTCTAAACCCTTTCTTCGATCAAGTTGGACAAACATTAAACGGTAACATTGATTTTACTAATCTTACAGTTATTGAAAAAGACATGATCATAACCGTCGATCATAACGGAACTCCAACTACCACTACATCTATTAGAAATACGTTAAATAGACGAATCAAAGGTATTCTCTGTTTCAATGCTATAAGCCAAGGTATATCTAATGTTTATCCCCAAGGAACTCCTTTCATTAGTTTTACTCAGAGTGAGAATCAACTTATAATCAACAATATTTCAGGATTGGTTAAGACTAGCAATATCACTTCTATAGCCGTTTCTAATCCTGGACAGATAACTGCTCCTAATCATGGATTAAAATCAGGACAGAAGGTGGTGATCTTTGGAACCTCGACTACTCCGTCTATTAATAATACGAGTTATACTATCACTGTTATTGACGGGAATAGCTTTAGTATTCCTGTCAACATTACAGCAGTAGCTACCGGAACTGGATTTTTCCGTACAACAGACAATAAATATCTGTTAAATCTGGTAGCTTATGCTTAACAAATAAGAATAGAGGCTTTATTTTCATGGGTTTACGTATTAATCAGAATAATCCAAATCAGCCAGGAATGGGTAGGGTATCTTCTAAACCTACTTCTTCCGGTCGTTTCGTTAACTTACAGAAATACTTGAAGGCAGGACAGGGCGGAGGCGTTCAACGTCTCGGTCAAAATGTCCAGGAAACAGTAGGACAAACCGGACAACAAGCTCAGAAAGCTCAACAAGAATCAAGTAATCAGTTTGCTCAGGCTGTTCAACAATCTAAACAAGGTATTTCCAGAGAACAGGGACAACAGGTAGCTCAACGCATTACTCAACAACCACATCAGATGTCTGAAGAACAGATGACTGAAGCTCAAAAATTATACAATGCTAGATACGGTGGACCTAAATCTCTTCAAGAAACGGAATACTATCAACCCGCAGCTCAAGCATCACAGAAGGCTGCTGAAACTGGTCAACTTGCTCAGAGTGAAGGTGGTCGTTATCAACTCCTTCGTCAACAGTTTGCTCAACCTACTTATACAGGTGGACAGACAGCACTCGATACTGCACTTCTCGGAAGTGATTTAGATGTATCAAGAGGTGTTACCGGAGCTGGACAACAAGCTGTTCAATCCGGTCAAGCATTAGAAGGTGTACTCGGTGCTGCTCAAACACAAGCTGGACAAGCAGCTCAAGAATTAGAAGACGTTCGCTCACAAATTCAATCTACTGTTGGATCTGAATCAGGTCGTACTGAAGGTGAAGTGCAAGACGTCTTGAGTCGTTTACAAGCTGAAAGACAGACACTCCTTCCTCGACTACAAGAAATGATCAGTCGTGGTGAATTGTCTGCTGATGTATTATCTAAGACAAATCTCGGAGATATCATAGATCAAGAATTATATGGTACGGATATCGGCGGATTAACTGGTCCTGAACTTACTAAACAGACTGTAGCTTCCAAAGAACAAGCAGCTCGTTTGGGTGCTTTGAGTAAGATTGCCGGAAGAGAAAGTGGATATGATCCTACTCTAGCTGGTTCAATTGATCCTAATAAACAATTCCAATTTGATGTAAATAGAATTAAAGAACAAGCAGCTCAGAGAAAGGGACAGTATGAACAAGCTCTCTCTTCTGCTGCTCAAGAATATGATAGAGCGTGGCTTGGAAGTCAGGCCGGACAAGATTATCAATATCACGGAGCTAGAGCAGCTCAAGAACAACGTCTCAGTGATTTAGTCGGTAAGATGGCAAATAGTCAACCGTTAAGTGCTGAAGAAGATCAAGAATTAAGAAGTTTAGCTGGTAATCCAGAAATGAATATTGGTGGATTATTTAATCAATTAGCTAGATCTCCTGCTGGTGAAGCCCGTCGTATAGCAGAAGACTTTGCTCAACGTGCTGCCGGAACCAGAGCTAGATCTCAAGCGTTACAAGCTGCTAGAGATGCACAATATGAAGCGGCTAAACGAGCTGTCGGACAACAATTTGGAGTAGGACGACGTTTACGTCTCCTAGCTGGAGGATAATTAAATGGTAGCCTTACAAGCTATTGGTGGCGTAGTTGGAATGTTTGGTGGTAAAGGTAGAGAAGCTGCCGCTGCTGCTGCTGAACGAGAAGCGATGGCACGTCTAGCTAGTACTCGTATGCCTACACTTGAAGAACTTCAATTAAGACCAGAAGAATATCAATATTTAGGTGATTTAATTGCTGAACAAGAGCAAGCTGAATCGATGGGACCGTCAAGACTTGAAAGTATTGTTGTTTCTCCGCAACTTAGACAAGCACAATTAGACGCTCTTTCATCCTTACAGGAACAAGGTAGAGCGCCTCTGTCAGCAACAGAACGTGCGCAGTTAAGTGATATTCGTCGTCAATCCGAGGGTGCTGCTCAAGCTCGTCAACAAGCTATTCTTCAAGAAATGCAAGCTAGAGGAGCTGGAGGAAGTGGAGCTGAATTAGCTGCGCGTTTACAAGCATCACAGTCTGAAGCTAACAGAGCGCAACAGCAAGGAGAAAATCTCGCTGCTATGGCACAACAACGTGCATTAGAAGCGATTGCTAAATCCGGTGCTTTAGGTGGTGATATCAGACGTCAAGAATTTGGTGAACAGGCCGACGTCGCTAGGGCTGCTGATGAGATTTCTAGGTTCAATGTAGCCAATCTTCAAAATGTTCGTCAACGTAATATTGAACGTGCTATGGAAGCTCAAAAACGTAATCTTGAAAAACGTCAAGGATTAAGTGAATCGAATGTTGGATTACGTAACGTAGCTCAAGAAAAGAACTTACAACAAAAAATTGATGATTATCAACGTCGTTATGGTGCAGCATCCGATCTATCTCAATTTGATTTAGATAGAGCGGCGAGAATACGTGGTACTAAAACTACGCAAGAAAAAATTGGTGGAGTAATACATGATATCGGTGCTACTACCGATCAAATGGCAGCACAAGCATTAGGTGCTATGGCTGGTGCATCTAAAAAAGCGGCTACAGGTGGAGCAGCATAATGTCTATATATCGATTTCCTCTTCCTGGTGAAAATGAAGAACCTATTCAACCGGATGATGTATATTCTCGTAATAGATTAACTCAAGATATCTCTAATACTTCTGATGTATCTCCTATTGAAGGAGTCGAACTTACCCCCCCACAAACTGCTTTTTCTACAGAATCACTTATTCCTAGTGTCGAATTAGAAGGTAAACCCGAACTTCCTGAAGATACGATGTCTAAATATAGTCGTATAGCTAATATATTAGGAAAAAAATCAAATGAGTCGGTTAAACCAACACCTCAAGTTCCTACTGTTCCGGTTCAACCATCTCCTTCATTTGATGAAAAAGATCAAGAATTAGAAGATGCTTTAAAATCACAAAGAATAGGAAATATCTTCGGCGCACTCTCTACAGGTTCTAGTAGCATCTATAATCGTCTGACTGGCGATAATGTTGATACTTCAGCTATAGCAAAGAATTTTGAAAAAATAGCAGGTTCACCTGTTGAAGGTTTAAAATTAAAACGTGAAGAGATTGATAAACGTATTAAGAGAGAAAAAGAGAAGATGGATCTTGATTCTCTTAAAGAAGAAAAAGATCCTAATTCTCTTATATCTAAAATATATCGAGAATCCCTAAGAGAATTCGGTTATACTATACCAGAAACAGCATCGGCTTCAGCTCTTAAATCTGTGTATGATAAAGTATTACAGAAAAAATTATTAAAAGAACAAATTGATGCAAGACTTCAAGCTGCGAAAGATGCTGCCGCAGAACGTAAAATACGTCGTGAAGAATTAGGACAACAAAGAAAAGAAGAAGAAAAAAGGAAAAGTGATCAATATCAACAGAGTTTTCAAGGTAAAGCACAGAAACAATTTGAAGATGCGACCAAAAAACAAAGAGAACGTTTAAATGAAATTGAAGCAACTGGTGATATACTTGAAGATGCATATAAACATGGCGGTCAATCCTCATCAATATTAGGTGCATCTTTAGCTAAAATGATAGAAGGTCCAGGAAAATTAACTGATAAAGATATTAAAGTTTATATCACAAATCCGGCTTTACAAGCTACTATATTATCTAAAGGAAAATTAGCATTTGATGGTAAGATAACAAAAGAAACTTATGATAATATAAAACGAATGATGGAATTTTCTAAACAAAGGGTTCAAAAAGATATAGATAAAATTGCCGATAAACATGCTACCAATCTAGTAAATATTCCATCAGCCGGATTTACTTATGATCGAGCTAGACAATTGATAGATTATAATTATATTCCAGGACAATCAAAATTTCAAGATAATGAAAATAGTATTAAAGTACAAATGCCAGATGGTCAAATAGGAACTATACCAAAAGATAAAGCTAAAGATGTTATAAAAATTGGTGGAAAAATTCTTTAATGGTTGACTCTAATAAAAAATTAAATGATTATAGTCATTTAGGATTTATACCAGATCCTTCACCATCTTCATCTGATATAGAATCCATAAAAAATGATTATAGTTCTTTAGGCTTTATACCTGATACAGTTACACCTACAGAAGATGATGTAGGAATGCTTGAAACTATCTTAGCTAGTGGTGCCCAAGGTGCTACCGCCGGATTTAGTGATGAACTGTTAGCGGGAGGAGCTGCTGCTTTAGAAAAAACAAGTGAAAATATTCGAGGAGAAGAAAAACCTTTATCTGAATATTATCAAGCAAATGTTGATAAACTTCGCAAAAGACTAAAACGTGGTGAAGAACTTCATCCGACCACTGCATTCTTATCTGAAGTAGCAGGAGGTTTTATTCCTGCCAGTAAATTATTAAAATTACTTAGTTTTGGCATTAAAGCCGCTCAAGCAGGAAAAACGGTTGAAACTGTTAAGAAAGCAATACCTCTATTAGAACGTATGGCAGCAGGAGTTAAAGCTGGAATAAAACCAGGTTTAATATATGGAGGAGTTACTGCTGCTGGTAAATCAGAAGAAGATATACTTTCTCCTGAAATGGCTATAGATGTTGCTTCTGGAACTGTTGCTGGTGGATTAGGTGGTGCAGCAATTGGAGGTGCTTTACCTTTAGCTGGAGCAGGTTTACGTAAAGCCGGAGAAGCAGGAAAAGCCGTAACGGAGTGGTTTGGAAAAACTATTCCTGGTAAAGATATTAAAGAGATGTATAAAGCTGGCCGAAAAGGTATTGCTATAGGTTCTGACGTTGAAGCTCAAGGAAAATCAGAATTAGAAGTTGCTAAATTAGTTCAACGTGTTAAGAAATACGTAGGTCATGATGAATCTAAATTACCAAAACACCTTGGTAAAAAATTAGATAAAATTTTCAAAAAAGCATCAGATAAAGGTGCGGTTATTGATCTTGATTTCTTACAACAAGAACGGATTAAACTTCAAAAAATTATTGATAGTAATCCTGGAGTTGATACGAGTGCAGCCCAGGAAGCTATTAATATAATTGATAATCAACTTTTAGGACCACCGAAAACAAAAGAAATTTTTACACCTAAAGAAGTAACAAAATTTAAACTTGAACCTATAGCTGATACAAAACGTAAAACTATATTAAGTGATGAATTAAATTTAAAAAATGAGTTAGAAGCACAACGAGCTAAGAAACCAAAAATTAATCCAAATGATATTGAAGAAAAAATAGTGTTTCGACCTGGTGCTGAAGGTGAAGATCTTAAATTCGGACAAATAGTTCAAAAAATTAGAGATGAAGATGGTAATATTATTGAAGAAAAAGTATTAAAACAAATTCCATTAAGAATTACTGATGAGCCTGAATTTATTCAAAAATTAACTCCATATAAAGATGTTGAACTTGTACCCGAACAAGTAAAGACTCGTGAAGGTGGAAAATCCATAGTTCCTGTTTCAGAAGCCAGGGAAACATATAAATCATTTAGAGATACTACTCCAATGATGCGTTCTGATATTCGTCCCGCTGAAGCTAAAAAACAATTAGCTGAAACAGGTCAATTATTTAATAGAAAAATAGATAATATCATTAATGAAGTAGCTCCAGAATTATCTAATGATTTAGAAAAAGTTAAAAACGATCTAGCCCAATTTCACGGTAATAAAGATGTCGGTGAATTATTTAAACATATCCCAACTTTTGATGATATGTTTCAATATCATAATTGGAGAGGAGATTCTGGATCGAAAGCTAGAGTTAAAATAAATGAACAATTTTTACCTCGTTTAGAAAAAATAAATCAAAAAGCAGCTCAATCTATTAGAAATATGATTAATGATAAAGGATTAATTTTATATCTACGTAAACGTGCTGGTGGAGCTACTGAATTAATTCCTGACAAGAACAGTTTAATAGGATCAATAATTGGTGGTGCTACTCGTATAGCTGGTACTGGTGCTAATGTTGCTGGTAGAGTAGTTAATTGGGGTTCTAAACAAACGCCTTTGAAATTAAAAAATATGACATCATGGAGGGGAATAGCCGATAATGTTCGACCTCTACCTGGAGGTCAATCTTTGGCTAACGTACTTCTTAATAGTGAAAATAAAGATGAAATAGGACGGAATGCTTTAATTTTTCAAATTATGCAAAAATCGGAATGGCGTAATCTTATTGAATCAGTATTAAAGTCAGAAGAACAGCCGGAGAAATAATATGTCAGATGATTTGTTTATAAAGTTTATCGAACAACAGGATAAGAAATTAGACAGTATTGACAGTAGAGTATCTGGTATTCATGAAACAGTCATCGAACATAAAATCATCCTTGAACGTCTTACTGTTATTCTAGACGAACATCAGAAACGTAGTACGTCTTTAGAAGAATTGGTACAGATCCATAAAGATGAATCATCTAAGAGTCATCAGCATCTCGAAGGTCGTATCGATCAGATTGAAGAACCCTTCAAACTATTTCACGGTATTAAGTTTTGGGTATTAAGAATCGCGCCCGTTCTTGCTGGCATCGTAAGCATCGTCGGCGCGTTGAAGTTCTTTAAGATCTTTTAAATCAAGTTCAGCATAGAATTGTTTGACATCTTCTGGCATATCTAACAACGCAATCAAAGCATCTTCATGATTCATACTAACTTCCGTATCAGTTAATTTAGCTAGATCGCTAGTTGCATATCTAACACTATTCCTAGCTTTAGCAACTGCTAGAGCATCCCTGTTCCTAGCATTATTCATCCCATATATCTCACGTTTCTTCTTCTTACTCTTATGTAGCTGTTTTCCTGGATGGTTGAAATTAGCTGAAAGATACTCTTCGTTGAAGTTATTCAACCACTCTTTCTCTTTCTCATTTAATTGATTAACGTATTCAAGATTGTCGAGATACTCACGTCTCACTCTCGACGTATACTTCATAGTTAATCCAGGATACTTAACTCTGGATCGGCGGCTTTTCTTTCTTTTTCGGTCCTTTGTATTTTTCGTTGTATCTTTGGGCGTTGTCTGCTTCGACTTGCGTACCATATATCACTCCGACGAAGAATAGATCTTTGAACGCCACATAGTATCCTTCAAACGGTGTGGCGTCTAGGTTATAATAATTCCTGAATCGATAAGTCCCTCCTGTGAAATGTTTTTTAAAATGGAGGTTGAATTCCGGCTTTGACACTGGATTCTTACTCCATGACTTATACTTCTCATATATCACTTTGAGAAGAACACGACTGTTCTTCTTCTTAGTTATCTTTAATTCATTGATGAAGGTACGAACCTCGACTTCAGAATTGAAGTCTGGATCACCCTTAGACGGTCGTTCGGTTAATACTATCTTGACGAGTTCTTCATCAGACAGCTCACCGCCATGTTCTGCTTGCTGCATATCCTACACCTATAGTAGCTCCGACTCCGACGATAAACCATATCGTGTTCTGCCAGAAGTTATCAGAAGAGAGAGTTTCTACTCTATTAGCCAAATCAATGTTCTTATCCTGATAGAAGTCTACTCGTTGTTCCATGATGTTAACCTGTTCTTTGACTTTCTTATTCACTTCAATGAGGAGTTCGTTTTCCTTTTTCTTATAATCTAATTCAATATCCCTAACTCTGACTCTGTTAGCTTCTTCTGGAGTTAGTAGAATTCCGTCAACCGGAGCTGGTTCACCCTTCCTTAACGGATAGGCGTTCTCTGCTCTACTCTGGCTTACGATTGTTAAAATGATCAGCAAGCCTGTTAAGATCTTTCTCATCCTTCACATCCTTCGCCTCGTTACGGAGGTCTTCAAGTTTCTTATCTATTTCTTTAATTTCTTCATCCTTCATCTTAGATCGTTCTTCAAGTCTGGCATCCTCTTCCTTACCTTCCAACACACTGATCTTAGCTCGCAGCTTACGATTGGTAAAGATAGTGAAGATTCCTGCTACAGCGGCTAATCCACCTAAGATAAACTGCCAACGTTTCTTCATCCATTCAATCATCGTTTCTTCTTCTTTCTGCGACGTTTCTTCATCCGTTCAGTCTTCTCCGTCGCTGTTTTAATATCATGACATTTAGTACATATAGCCTGAAAACCACTTCGATCACAGAACATTCTTTTAATATAAGTGTTCCAGTCTACATAGCCTTCAGGTCCGACTACCGGAATAATGTGGTCTATATTGATGTCCTTACGTCCTACTATCTGATCACAGATATTACATTTATACTGTCCTCTAGCTACCCTCGCTTCCACTAACGTTCTGTATCGCGGTTCCCAACGATAAGAAGCTCTGCGTAGCGTCGATATCAACCAATATCTAAACTTTATATCATCCATTCTTTACAGTCTTCCTGTAGTCACAGTCTTTGCATGTAGCAATAAGTCTGCCTACAATATCAATGATAGAATAGTTTGATGAACCACACTTCGGACAGACTTCTTTAGGTTCTTCTACGACTTCTTCTTCATCTTGATAATCATAATTATGAAGAGAAGCTCTGAGCTGTTGGTTTTCTTTGGAAAGACGTTTCACCTGTTTCTTCAGGTTACGGATCATTCCCTTATAATGCTCTTTAGTATTTCTATCACGACTTCGTGCCACACTAATCCTCTAGCTGTTAGGTATATGATACCATGCAAAGGAGATGCCAGTCAAGATAATTCTACAGAATTTTTCTTTACAGCAGGTTTATATGGTTTCTGAGATTTAATGAAGAAGTATATGATAAGGGAGAGGATCAGGTCCATTAAGAAATTGCATTTAGTAGCATAGTGAAGATGGACGACCAGAAGAAGAAGGATATAGCCGATCCTAACACCGGAAATTGAACTGTTTTATTAATAATATTAACTAGATAACAAGAAAACCCGTATAATAACGAGCTAAAAACGATGCTTCCGAAACCCTTCATCGGACTACCAGGGAACACTAAAGCACGAAATACGGAAAAGATGACTGTTAAAACTATAAAGATTCCAAATAGTTGCAAATAGGGTGTCACTGAATTAGAAGGGGTTTCATCGTTCATTTCTTCTTCCTTTGTTTGGGTTCATATACGCCATCCTACTGATTCTAGAGCTGAGATAGCTAGAGGAGCTACGTTAGCTTTCTTTACTTCTTCTAACATCAACTGAGCTACCTTACGAATTTCAGGTTGAGCATGTTCACTGTTACGGAGTCGGATGAAGTTAGCCCAAGCTCTGAGATTCATAATGCTCACTCGCTCAGTCATGTTAGCTTGAGGCAACACACCTCGATAAATCTCTCTAGCTCGTTTATATTCAGCGTTCGTAATCTTACCTTCCTTCTCAGCGTCTTTTAGTGAAGCTAAACGCAAACGATAGAAATTGTTTGACTCCTCACATACTCTAATATATTCTTCATCAATATCATCCGTAACATCATAACGTCCAGTCTTTTTCATTATATCAACAACATCGTCTGGAGTAAAGTAATAATGATTCGGCATCGTTCTATATCTTCCAGAAAGACCGTTGTGTGAATTATGAACAATAATACCATTAGCTATAAAATTATGATAAGGACCAGTAACTTCTATATCATACGTTTCTTTTAATCCTATGTATTTTAATGAAATTATTTTTTTAAAGGTTCTAACTAAACGTTCACCGGACGCTGTTCTTTTTTTCTTTGGTAACGATTGTCGTTGTATATCTAAATCAAAATTAATTTGTTGATCACCATCAAACCATTCTTTAAATTGTAATTCTAAATTTTTTCTGTGGATAGTTCTGTGACAGTTATAACATAACGTTAATAAATTGTTTGTATCAGTAATTCGATCTGTGTTATTCCAAACCGGATCTATATGATGACATTCTAATTTTTCTTGTGACTGACATAAATAACATTTAAAATCATCTCGTTGTAAAATTTCTTTTCGATGTGCAGAAACATGTCTACGTTCATTTATTGTTTTACTTGTAACACCACCTTTCCACCAATTTGATTTTTCTCCCCGTACTCGTTCTGATATTTTTTGACATTCTTCTTTCGTAAATATTCTATTAGTCTTATATCCTCGTTTATTTTTATTCCACGGATGACCTTGTTTTTGAAATCCTAATATTATACTATCTTGTTTAGTAAATTGTAATTTTAATTCTTTTAACCATTTACGAATGGTATGATATGATACTCCAGCTTCCTGTGCTATAAAACGAACTCCTTGTAAATTCTGTAAACTTTCTTCTTTCTTTTTCTTCATCCATTCATAAGATTGATAACATGGTATTCCATTAACAGCAAAACGAGGTGTGTTTATATCAAACCCCACACAATTATTTAAATGTATAAAATTTGTAGCTTCTTTTAATGTCAACCATCCTTTTTCGGTTAAGAAACGATGATTTTCAGTTGTTTGAATTTTATATCCATCTTCTAATTCTAACTCATATACTGGTTGTATTCCTGTTTTCCAAATATTTTGAACATGTGTATGTTGAATAGTTCCATTATTTTCATTACACATACGTAATTTCATTTTTTTCATTCTATCCATTGTTGGAATAGTTCCTGAAGAAGGAGAAATTGCCCAGTCAATATATGTTTGACCTTTAATAAAGATATTACCTTTAATATCTTTAGTATGATCTAAGAATTTTTTACACATAGTTCTAATATATTCAGAACGTCGTTGAGTTATTTTTGCTATTTCCGATGGAGTATACAATTTATCAGGATCAATCAGTTCGTGATATGTAGGTTTCCGTTTTCTTTTAGTTGTTTTATGAATTATATTTTGAGTAAATTTTTTATAAAAATTATTAACTGACATTTTATATATTCTTTTATTTGATTTTTTTTGACCACGAGGTAAATCGAAATATAGTTGAGTATCTCCATCTAAACAAGCAATTCTGTGAGTCATAAACTGACGATCTGTAAAGATAGGCATCTGTATCCAAAAACGAAATACTACACTCTCGAAAGGTGTACTGTGTCCTTGTTCGGCAAGCATCTTGATGATGCGAGCTACGTCTTCGTCAGTCTTATGAGATTTATGTCCGTTGAGTGTGCTAGATGTCCACGCTGCTTCAGCGATACTTCTGTCGCTTCCCATGTGTTCCTGAAGCTCTACTAAGATTTCACTCCTGTTCATATTTTTCACACCATAATGAATGGATTTTAGAATCAACTTTTTCAGCTCCGCATATACACTTCTTCGGTTTCTGAACTTGATTTTTGATTAAGTTAATCCCGATGTACGGATCGAGTTCCGTATCGAAATAATCTTCGTCATCGTCTTCACTCATCATTTTAGGAGCTTTACCTTTTGCATACTGTTCTAATATGTATTTGATATAACCAGATAACATTATAACCCCGTACTTCCAAATCCGCCAGCTCCTCGATCAGACTGAGATAGTTCATCTACTTGAACGAATTCAACTTCAGGATAAGGCATGATGATGATCTGTCCTATCCGATCTCCTACTTCATAATTTTTAGCAGGACGTGAACCTGGATCGAAGAAAAATTTTATAGAACCTCTGAACGAACTATCGATTACCCCAACTGCATTCTTTAACATTAACTTAGTATTAATTATCGAACTTCGTGGAAAGACTAACCCTACATGTTGAGGAGGAATCTCCATAGCAACACCAGTGTTCATAACGATCAGATCTTTTTCACTGTCATATTCTTTAGATACAGCAAACAAATCCCATCCGGCATCAGCTTCATGTTTCTTAAACGGCATCTTTGCTTTTGGATCTAGTAATTTAATTTTTACTGATAGTTTAGTCATGTTACCCCACCTCAATTTTCCATCGACTTTTACGACGTGTCGAAGTTGGAGGAGATAAAGATCCGTCATACAATCCACGTTCAATTACTTCAAGATTACTCACACTCCAGATACGTTCAACGTTTAACGAATTACATTCAGGACAACTAAGAGAAGAACTAGAACTGAAAGTTCCTTCTCCTTTAAACTTACAGTCTTTACATTCAACATCGATTAGAGGCATATCACAATCCTTTAACTGATTTGATGTATTCTCCGAGATGATGATGAATCTTTTCTAAATGTTCTATAGCTGCTACAGCTTTGTCTTTAACAGGTTCCATAATTGCTGTCTGTGCAGAAACGGGAGTCAGGTTTAATTCCATAAGTCTGAATTCACTTGTTGGAATAACATTGATAATTCCGTTTTCTATCTTCTCAATAATTTCTTCAAACTTCATAGTAAACGTTACTTCATCAGGTGTATCTTTATTCCAGCAGAGTTTGATTAACGAATCTTCGTTAGGTGATAGATACAAGTCAGTAACGACTCCGGTAACGTTACTACGAATATCATGGAGTTCATCACCTACATAAATATCCATCGTTACGTCATTCATTTTGGTTCTAGTATCTTATGACGGATACCATCCTCATCCATACGTAAATATCCACGAATCCAGTCATGGAGTTTCTTACGTCGTTTGTATTTAAAACATACGGCAGAAGGATCACCTAGATACGCAGCGTCAGCTTCAAACAATATTTTACCGTTATAACGAGTATAGTCAATATGAGCTTTATGAGTATGACCGTGAACGACGTTAAGTCCGAGACGACGATGATTATCTCCCTTCTTCAACCCACTATGAATAAACGCTGTATTACCGATGATTAGTTCATCGCTCTCATCTTCTAAAACTTGAACACCTTCATATTCAAATAATTTTTTAGGATTAAATACTTCAGGGATCTGCATGAGATATTCTAATTCGGGCATCTTCTCTTGAATACGTTTAATTAGTCGATCATCGTGATTGCCCTTCAATTGAAAACACTTCGCTTTAGGAGCAGCTTGTTTCACTCGCTTCCAAAATTCATTCTTCATAGTATATGCAGTAACGAGTTCTTTCTCTTGCATTGAATTGAGTAAACCTTTACGAAATCCTGTAAAAAGTAGGAAGTCGTAGATATCACCCAATTGAATAAAATATTCAGGAGGATTTTTTACAACATCTTCCAATATAATGTTAACAGCTCTGGAGTCGCACCAAGGAAGGTGAAGATCACCTACAGCTACAGCATTGAGATTGTCAGCTTTGAATACAAATTTCTTAGGTTTCCTAATAGAATCAACTAAAGATTTATCAGGATCAGGTAATCGGCGCGGAAAGAACGTATCCTTAACTTTATTAAATCCTCCGAGTTTACGAACGTCCCATTCAGTCACTTCAGCTTTAGAAAAGAACTGCATTGGAGTAAGGTGACTCGGTTCTACCCCGTAAAATTTAGCTATCTTCTTAATCTCGTTTATAACGTCTTTCATCTTTATTCCTTCTTTAATGGGATAGGAAATGGTATAACCTTACCCTTAGTATCAACTATATATTGATAATCTTTGATCTGACTTTGAATAATGGGATACCATTGTGACAGATCTTTTACTGCATCTAATACTGATGAGTATTTCATATATGGAAAGAGTTTCTTGTGTATTTCCAACATTATAGTATATGCATCCTTTAAATCTTTTAGGACAACTTTAGCTTGAGCGTAGTCTTTCGCATTATAAACATTATCCATAATAATATTTTATCCTACCTTAGCTTCTACGTCAACATTTTTTTTCAATAACTTATAATTCTTCTTTAATGCGTAGTTCGTAAAGATCGTCTTATCGACTACGGTTTCAAATACGAGAGCTGTCTGATGAAGTTTTTTTAATAATCTCACTTCATCATGGTCGTTGTCCCAATGTTCCCTCAACTTAACTTTACCCGTCTTTGTGAAGTAAGTGTAGATTTTATCCGATTCTCGATAATCGGTTCCGGCTATGGCGTCGTAGAGTTTCTGTTCGTTTGTTCGTTCAGGTTTCAACACTTTCTCCGTAACAGTATGCTTTGACGACCATCTATCGATATTTGTTATGTTTAACACCTCTTCTACGTAGGCTTCATAGAGTTCAACCAACTCGGATTGTGTACCAAACATCAATATCTTAACAGCTTTCTCAATAAACTCTTTCAGTGCTGGTTCTTTATTAGTAGCTTTCAGTGCAGAACCTTTGTACTTCATCTTCTTACCATCAAACATTACATAGTTCTTAACTTTAATTACTAGAATATTGGGGAAGTAACCGTCATCTGTAAATCTAATCTTCTCTGGAAAATTAGAATTAAGATCATCGAGTAAATTCTGTCTTTGTTGTTCATTAAGATCAGTACCGTTCGTTATAGTAATGGAATCCGTATCGGCATTAATTAAAGTAAATCTCTTATCTTCAGCCCACTTCATTGCCTGTTTTAAGACATCTCTACCTTTTTCAGTAATAAAAGCAGCTAAAGATGGAGCATTAAATAGAAGACCTTCAGCTCCGAGAAATCCATAAAAACTATTGGCAGCTTGCTTTTGACTTTGTTCTAATCCCATATAATAAGGATCATTAGTTTCTTTAGCTGTCTTTTTATTCTTTAATCTTTCAATAGCAAAATATTCTAACATTGAAAGAAAATATCCTTTAGGATCTTTAGATTTACTATAAACTCTATATTGCATAATTAAAGAAGGATACAACGACGCAATATCGTATTTAATTCCATATTTATAATTTCCAGGATTACCTAAAGAAATAGCACCTTCATATTCTTGAGCTGGAGATGCTTTCGGTAAGCTATATCCGTCTTGCATATAAGCTCTCACTAACATAGAATTAATCTGACTTCCGGTAGCCGATGTTAACATTTCTTGAAACGTTTTCGGCGCAGATTGAGTCATATAAAAAAACGGAGCTATCATTTTATTATAAAGCATCAGAGCATCATCGGCATCATATAATGCATATTTCTTAATCTTTTCACGTTCAACTTTAATATTCCAATTTTTAGAAATTAAAGATGCATCGTAGTGTTGTCGTCCTTCGACTTCCCATCCTTCATGTTTGATGATGTTCTTTAATCCATAAGATTCATATTTACGTCCGGTATCATATTTTAAAGCTAAGAACATAGTATCGATAAGATTACGTCCGTAAACGTATGCTTTCTGATACGTATAAAACTGACTACCATCTTTCCTAAACTTAGAAGGCTTCTCGTTAAATTTAATACTACTTCCATCACGTCCTAAAGAAAGATTGGTGTTATTTAAAGATGCAACAAATTGAAGATAAGGTAAGTCATAAGTATAAATGTTATGTCCTGTAATTACAGAAGGATTAACTTCTCTAACCCAATTACACCAAGCGTTGATTAACTCAGTCTGTGTTTTATATTCATCACAGGAGAACATCTTTCTGATTATCTTACCCTGTTTTTGGAACGTATTTGTAATGATATAAACATAGGAACCTTCATCGAACGTAAGTCCTCTCGACTCAATATCGAAAGCTAATACCGATACGTCCTCAACTTTCATTCCTTTAAAGTAAGTGAATCCTCTATCAATCATCGCCTGTTCACGCTCGTCCCACACACTGTAAAAATCTTTATATCGACTGTATAAACGTTTTCGAGCATACGTATAGGATTGAAGAGATGTAAAATAGTTGACGTATTTGTAATGCTGATTACCGTTTAACTGTGTCCAGCCTGGTTCATAGGAGGAAGATACTATCCAATAACGATGAGGTCTGATAACTGATTTAATAGTCCCGTCAGCTTCTTCAATAAACAACTCAATCTGATCATCAAGAGCTTCACATCCAACTATACGTTGAGTGTTATTCTTACCAAATATGATTTTATTATTTACCCCAACCATCGTCATCCTTTTTGTTATTTTCTTTAGCAGCTCTGATGTCAGCGAGAAGGACTTCATCTTCCTCGTTCATTTCTGTAATCCGTCCAGTTAATCCATCAAACTTATAATCTAGAGCAAACAAACCACCCATACGATTCTTCAAACATTTAATAGTTACGAATTTATCATTTTCAGGATAACGACTATCCCATCCTGGTCTACTCATTCCAAACATTAGAGTCACCGATTGAGCAATTGCAGACGAACCTTTAGCCGCACTATAATTACTAAACTCTTCTGAAGGATCAGCATATAACTTAGCTGGTTGAAGGAGGGTAATAACACACACAGCATGATCGTTTGCTATACGTCGTAGTTCCTGAGCTACTTGTGCTGAAGCTGAAGTAGGATCGCTCATCGGAGAGATGATGAGTTCGTTATAATCAATCAACACCAACTTAATCTTTTCTCCTGTACGTTGTTGAGTGTCGATTATGGTACGTTCAATATCTCCGGTAGTTTGTCCTGACTTAAAACAGAACCTTACTTTATTATATTCTTCCTTCAACTTCTCAAGCCAGCGATTAACTGAAATATCGTTGTCCTCAACCATACGAAAGATGTCATCCTGACGTAATCCAAAATGACGTTGTATCAAACGTGTGAAGATGAGTGAATGATACATATCATAAGAGAAGAAGATAGAAGATAAGTTTTGTCTGGACGTATTGTTTAATATTCCTATAGCAAACGTACTTTTTCCAACACTAGGAGAAGCTAGAATTGCATTGCTAGTTCCTACTAGAAATTTAGCTTGTTCATCTAATGTTTTAATTCCTGTCGGGATGATGTTATTTTTAAAATCTTTAGCATACGATTTAAAGATATTGAATACGTCTGCTGTACTGATAACGTCTTCTTCGGGTTCCTCATCTTTTAAGAATCCATATTTAACTGCGTAGTCCCTCAACCAGCCAGGTTCTTTAATACTGAACGTCCCACCGTTCCAATCTTCTGAATAAACATTGTCTAGGATAAGTTGTATATCATCAACTTCATGTTCCTCAAATCCGCGTTGTACTCGTAAACGATTAGTTCCGTATAATGCACCTTCAGTAACAGTTCTAGGATAACCTAAAGAACGCATCGTTGACGCTAGACACAGAAAAGCGTTATGACCTATTCCGTTAGGGATCAATCCGTTCAGGAGAGCATACTTAGCATCATGCCAACCCCTAGGTTTATTTGAAAAGTTAATATCAAGTTCTGGAATACTGTCATCTGCTCTGTATTCTTCCTTTTCGATTTTAGGACTAAGATCTGTTGGATTTAACATTGTAAACGGACGATAAGTAGCTGCTAGTTTTTTAATTTCGTCAACCGACTTATCAAGATCTTCGTCCATCAACGCTGTTTTGTATAAACCACTGACATCGTGTTTCGTTCCAGGAAAACGCATTACTCGACTCGCATTATAAATTTGAAGATCGAGAGTAGATAAATCTTTACCAAGTTCAGAAGCTAATTCTTTCATCTGTGTGGGATTAAATTTATTCTTAGAAGTCAGCTCTACTGAAAATCCTTTATTACCACTAAAATATATCTGAACACTGTCGGGATGGACGTTTCTATCAATCAATCTGTTTGCGAATTCTAAGGCGTCATTATAAGCAACATCAATATTTGTTTCATTATCGAAATCAAATACTAATTTATCAGTAGTTACGTCTTTAATACCCGATACTGTTTTCTTCTTCTTAAATTGTTCAGCGTGTTCTTCGTTATAATAGAATAATGACACATACCAATCTACTGACGTATCATTGATATATTTGTATGGATCTTTATAAAAGTCATCCTTCGGGATTAATTTTCCTTTATCCTTTTTAGTTTTACATAAACGAACGTATTCCACGAATCCTCCATAAATGACGATAGCTCGTCAACCTAACCACTCTTACTATTACGTATAGGAGATAGATAGGACAACGTAATAATAAACCAGTAGGTTACACTGGTGGAGGGTTACGAAGCGGCTTCTTCGTTCTTTACTTCAACAACAGGAACAGAAGAAGCTACTGGAGTAAGAAATACAAATGCATCGTTCAACAATCTCTTTGTAATATCCAACAATGCTTGTGCATCATGAGGACGTTGTGTTGTTAGGTCTGCTGCGAGTTCGGTAAGTTGAAACGATTTAGCAATAATTTTACGAACGTTTTCTAAATCCATCTTACTCCTCCACCGTTCCACGAACTTCAAACCGAACGAATTCAGGAAGTCCTTCAGCTCGTTGTCGAAGTCCTGCTGCAATTTGATCACGTCCTTGTTCTTCAAGACGAGCTGCTGATTCAAGAAGAGTTTTACGATTGTCAAGATTCAGGAACCGTCCTAATGTATGAACTTGTCCTTTATCGTCTTTTACTAGGAGAGTATAATTCTTACGAACAGCAAGATAGTCCCCCTTACCTTCCTTACCTTTCAAGATTGATCCGACATTCAATGATTTCTTAGCCATTTGTATTCTCCTTTGTAAGAAACTGTTTTCCGATATTTTCAAAATGAGCTTTTAAAGCTGCGGCATGATCTGGTTTTTGCTCAACGAAAGCAATTAACATCATAGATTTAGCATCAAGAATATCAAGTCCGATATTAAAAGCATCGTGTTCTGAACTACTCTGTAATGTGGTCCGTTCATCTAAAAACGGTGCTTTCATCAAAGCCAACATCACTCGATTCTGTCCTTTCCTCGAAAGATCTTGAATCTTCATTTTAAAGACAGGCATGAGTTCATTATAAATCATAGACGCAACTTGATCTGGAGTAACTTCAGGAGCTTTCGCTTCTTGAACTACTTCTTCTTTAGGCGCTTCGGTATTCATTAATTACCCCATCCGTCATCGACAGCTTCCGTCGCTGCCGGAGCTGCTGCTTTTGTTTTACGACGAAATTTAGAACTAGCTGCTGTTTCAGTTTTAGCTGCCGTTGTTGAAGCTGCTTTAGCCGCAGCAGCGGCAGCGGCCTGTGACTCTTTAGGTGCCGGAGCTGTAGCTACATCTTCTTCCCAATCAGAAGTAGCTGCTGATGTTGTAGTTGTTGCAGCTTTACCGTTACTTCCGTTTCCATTACTTTTCTTAGCCGATCCGATTTCTGGACTTTCACTATCACCATCAACAAGATCTTCTGTTGGAACAGAAAATGTTTGAATAAGTGCATATTTCAAAGCTGCTGACAACGCTTTATTTGTTGCCTTATCTCCACTATCTAAACCTTCAGCAGGGATCGGACCAACAGTTACACTTGAACCGTCTTCTGCATAGAAAGTATATTCCATCATAATAGAGACGAGTTTATCTACACCAGCCTTACCATTACTTCGAGTCACTTCTCGAAGTTCATGTGTATATGATGTTCCCCTCGGTGCCATAAAAACACCGTGTTTAGTCAATGCCGGATGTAATGAATTCACAAACTGATCAATACCGCGAAATTTAAAATTCTGTACGGTATTTTTTTGATCTTTACCGATAGCGCCGATTTCTTTCATCACGGCACTCATCTTTGCATAAATCATTGGTTTAGCTGGCGTCATCTTTATTCTCCTTTATATAGTTTATTTAAAAGCGGTTGTAAAACATCTTGTTCACTATGAATTAAAAACGATTCTTGTGCTAGATCAAATGTTTCATATTCATAAGTTTGAATATGAGTTACGTTTATTGCTGATTTACTTTTAAGAACAGGATCAACGTCATATTTCATAACGATAACCTGCCACATGTTCGTCTTTCTGTCTCGTCTCAGTGAAATTGCATTGTCTTTAGCTACACTCATAAAGTCATTATACTCCTTAGTTTATTACTTGTCAACTTTTTTTAATCCGTCGTCTTTGTTATTCCAACATTTATTGAAATAAGGACATTGACCTCCGAAGAAATCGTTACATTTAGTTAAATTACGAGGGAACACTTCATTTTTAATACCACGATTGATTTCGGCATAGTTTTCTACGACCATCTTCTTACTGTGTTCTGATATCTTATCCAAAACAATTTGAATATCACCTTTAAGAGTAACAGTTTCGTTCCAAGCTCCCGCACATCGTTTACCGTTATTCTCAACAGGACATGTCTTAGCTCGACTTTCAGATCCGTTAAACTTACAGACACTACATTCTTTATTCTTTACTTTCAATATGGATTTCATCATCACGATGAATCCTGCCCACATACAATCAAGACCTTCAGCATACAAAACAAGCTGTGAAGCAGATCGAACACTATCGTTATCATATCGTCTAGCTGATGTCTTGTTATCTAATACAACATCTCCGATATCTTTCCAACGAACAAACAAATCGACGTATCCGATAATAGTATCACCGTCGTCATTCTCAAATTCAACTTCTTCCTGGACAGCATGAACCTTTTCAATCTGTGGTAGTATCTTCTCCTGATAGGCTTGAATCAGGAGTGGTCCTTTAACTAACGTACATTCCCAATTAACCGTATTAAAAAATCCTCGTTCTGCTTCTGTTAACTTATCAAATCCGATAGTTTCTTTTTGTTCTAAAATCTGATAATAATAAGCTAGAGGATCATCGACATTAAATTCTTCAGTTAACTTCATCAACTGTGATTCGGTAAGGAGGTCGGCGTCAAAGTCTTTCTTAGCATATACTATATCTGTATTATCTCTCAATAATACTTTAACATTATTAACATATCCTTCAGACCATTTATCAATGAATACTTCATACGGTGTTTGTTTAGTTGTAGGTTTCAATAGTTGACCGATAGCAGCATCGATAGCTGTTCCGAACAAAAGAGCGGCACTTGTTGTAGTCGGACGTAATCTATGAATATAATGATATTCATACGATTTAGGACACATTGCGTATTTAGATACGGCACTGTGAGATAACTTAGTCACGAAACTTCTCCTTGATCCAATCCCAAACTAAACTCACTCCTAAACCAACAGTTAGGATGACGATAGTCATCAAAATGATGAATTGGACGATCTTCTGTATCATAAACTCTTTAATAACCCTCATAATGCATTATATCACGTCGATTCGTTATTATCAACCTTTTTTCTATATTTCCAGTGTTTTTCACCCTTAGTAGATCTTGTATCCTGTTCAAATTCAGTACCTAACACTTTAAGTGTATCCCTAACTATACGACGTAAATACGTAGGATTATCGGATGTCAGGAAGGATATTGTAGTATTAGTTAAGATATCTTTGATGTCAGCGTACCCATCTCGATCGCTTAGAATAACCTTGTATTTATTAAAGACAGAACTAGATTCGTATAAACCCTCTTCGATTTCTTTATAGTGAATACGAGTTCTCATATTTCACATATACCTCCGACGCAAGCTAACGCTTGAGCGCCTTCAGTATTATCTTCTAATTCGTATTTTGACAATTCGCTATAATCAATTATGGGAAATTCTTTTATAAGTTTATTGTATGTTTTTTCGTCTATTTCTTCATAAGGTGCTAAAACATATTTACCTCCGTCATGTGGTAAAAAAGATACTCCACATACATGATCCCAATTTTTATATACCCAATTACCGACTTCAAACCATTCATTATCTTTGACATAAATAGTAGCTGAAGCGTTATGTTCACACCAAAAAGTTTGAAGCATTTTATAGTGTTCAAGTTGTTGAATAGCGGTTAAGTCATTTCTAGTAATACAATTTTCTGGTGATGCAATTGGAAATTCTAATACCCATGTAGTTGTATCTTTTTTAGTTTGTCCATGTTCAGGATGCATTGGTATTTTTTGAACTTTTAACATCTTCAATAAAGGATCAGTGTCAGCAATTCTATAACGTCTAATATAATATTGTGAATAACGAGGATGTAATCCAGATGAACTATCAACTAATTGCGAAACAGTTCCACTCGGTTTTACACATGTAACAGCGGTTGGCATATTTATTTGCATTTTATCTGAAGCATGTTTAGCAACTTTAATTGCTTTCTTTTTCATAGCTTTAAGATTATCGGGAGTGATTAATTCGACATTATCCATTTGTCCAGTTAAACTGACACCTAGTAATCGTTCTTCTTCACAATTAATTTTCCATTCTTTTGATAAATATGGAAATTTAGTAAAAGTAGATTGAATTACTCCTATCCAAGTAGCCGTTTCAATTTTTTCTAATACATCATCTAAATCATCATTCGCTCGAATAACAACTTCCGATAGATTACAAAATTGTTTATTTCTCAATAATATCTCAAAACAAGGATTTGTACCTGAAATCATTGAAGTTTTTCGTCTAGTATTTTGAATTTTTTGCGCTCTCTGTAAATTAAATATACCACGTTCGCCTGTACCACTAGCAGCAAGAGCCGCCCATTCTTTTAAAAAATCAACGGCGTTAGGTTTTTCATAATATACAGCACTGTTATTTGACATAGAACGCCATAATGGAAAAGGCCAATCTTTAGCGTGTCTCATATCAATATCATCTAAATCAGATAAACTATTTTCGCTGCTCCGCCTCACTCCACCAACTACTACGATCTCGGCTATTTTATTACAAATATCTGATACTTCAATTGATTTTAATTGACGTTCCTGTGCTTTAAAAAATAATTCTCTAATAAAATTATGTAAAGAAATTAAAGGTTCTGGTCCAGAAGATCTTCCTCCCATCGTTTTTAGTCTAGCTCCTCTAGGACGAAGAAGTGAATAATCAAACTGAACGTCATTACCGTTATAAAGACCGTTAATCAACAACCTTACACTATCAGCCCATCCTTTTCGACTATCTTCAATCTGAATCATCATTGGACTATATGAAGAATTAAATTTAGCAACGACAGGTAACTGTTCGATATATTTTTTTTCAACACTATATCCCCATCCTGTTCCACACATTAGAATATATAAATTTTCAGCAAATGCATTAATCGAATCAATTGCAGAAAAACTACAATTATACAATACAGTATTATCTTGTTCGGCGGCTTCTCCTGCTGCCCATACTGCTCTCATTGACGGAAGAACAGAAAAAGATAACATTCCATCTTGAATTTTTTTAAGAACTTTATTCGGAATTAAATCACCTCGATGTTTATTTATAAAATCAATATATCGTTGAACTGTTTCAGGCCACGTCTCCCTACGTTTTAGAGAATCAATCCAACGAGAATACGTTCGATAATAAACAAATTCGGCGGCCTGATTAGGAAACATTCTTCCTTACCTCCTCAATAAACTTCTTCGACATATTTAAAAAATTATTCATCTTAACTTTATCGTTTAATATTCTATTTCTCGGACTAGGATGAGGCATATCTAAAAATCTATATGAAGGAAGCACATCGGTAGTCACTACACTTCTTACTTTCATCCCTAAAGTGATGATTAGATCTGGCGACATCTCTTGTATAAGCTCCAACTTCTTATTCAAATTCTTCCTCAACTTCTTCAACGTCATATTTTTAGAATCAGATTCTACTTCATCACATAAATTCAAAAACGTTAACTCGTCATACTTAATCTGAAGATGTTCTATCCATCGATTTAATACTACTCCACTCTGAGTTCCGTCAAAAGGAATTATAGGGTTTAAATTCTTCCTTGACGGATTAAGCCCGATGATTAAAATTTTCATAGATATCGTTCAGCATCCACCAACCAAACAACATCGCTTCTTTTAAAATACTTCAGCGTAATATAAAACGGCACTGTTTTAGAATAAAGAGTGACATAACGATGATCTAAATGTTCCTCGGTTTTATGAAATGATCTGACAAATATATTCTCAACAGTAAATGTATGAAAATCCATATTCTTCGTAGCTAATAGTCTTCCTATTTTTTTATTATATTTATCATTAGGATGGAGTAGGGCATATCCGAGTTCTAGATTAATCTCAACTAAATTTCTTACAGTAATAAATTCATCAAGACGTCTGACTAATTCTTGTTTCGATGGAAGAAAAGCTGCTATAGTAAACCCGCCAGCTCCAGTCATTTTTCTATTCGGATCACCGTGATAGAATTGTAGCTTCAAGTTTTACCTCCTAGCTTGGCCTAATCCATTATTAATCAGGTTCGCTGTCCATCTTGCTGTAGCATACGACGTTCCTACTTCATCGTATAATTCACCGTTTGCCCAGGCGTTAACAACATTTCCATAATTACTATAATCAGTAATCTTACCGTCATTCGTCTTACTTCCTACTACCCACAATCGTTTATCTTTCAGTCTGTGACATGCCGGATATTTATTACAATTCTTATCAAAATTAGCTCCGTCATTACCAGCAGCAACGACGACAACTTTACCTTGATTTAGAATATTATGTAATTCTTTATATTCGTTTAGATCATCTCCGTATCCTGAAAGACTGATGTTTATATACTGAACATCTAACGTTGAAACATAACGTAACGATGAAGTAAGCCATCCTTTACCTAGTTTATCCAAATATTTAATAACGATAAAACATACCTTTTTATTTCTAACTTCACTCATGATGATAGCAGCAATACTCGTTCCATGTCCCCTATCATCTTCTATATCACGACCATCAAATGCTTTATGTCCATCGGCGCACATATAACGGGCTACTTCTGTATGTGGATTAATTCCAGTATCAATTATAGCGATCTTAGTGATTAGAGTTATGAATGTGAATAAAGAAGCTAGTAGTTCCATCAATTACCCTTACTCTTTAAAAAGAAATAAACGACAGTACTAAAGAAACTAATTTGAATTAAGAGAGCTACGAAAAATCTAAGCATCGTAAACTTCATATTCTAACACTTGAACTTCGGCACCTTTTTCATTTTTAAAATAATTAATAGTATCCCGTAATTGACGTTCAGTAATCTTTTCATAAAATTTCCATGAATCCGAACCTAATTTTGTATATACCCAATAAATATTATCTATAGCATTAATATTATCTATAGCATTAAAATACGTTTGTCTACTGATAAATACTTTCATATTAAAACCTCAATCCAACTGATCCGAGTACTGTACCGTTGATCAAAAAAGAACCACCTAACACAACTTCTTCCGCAACGATGCGTTGATACTGCATCCCAGCTAGAATACCTTTCTGTGCTTCGGCTGTAGCCACAGGACCGTTAGATACGTTAACTTTATTGTTAGCTCCGTATCCGAACGTAATGGAGAAGATGTTCTTCTTATCTTCAGCATAAGCAACGTTTCCTAGAAATAAAAGACCAAAAATGAGTTTCTTCATATATACTCCTTTCGTATAGTATATCATAAATTTAATAAACTATCAAGATGTTTTATAGAAAACAAGACGTCCTTTAGTTCCACCTAATATAGGTTCCCGTAAACCCAACTCAGTTTCTTTACTAACAGGATAAAAAGACATCTTAATAGTATCGTATAACCATACAACTTCACCTAAATCAATGATTTCAGCTTCAACTTCCCAATCATCAGCCTTAATATCTTCAATAGATAATGGTATATAAAACTTTATTCCTTTCATTTCAGAATTTTCATTTTTTATATCTTCATATACATATCCAAAATACAAACAGTCAGGTCCATAATCCATCTTATTTTTTGGAGGAATTTCCATTCTTCCGAAATCATACCAACTACGACGTTTATATCTCTTTCCTGTCTTATCAGCATCATATATATTCATTCAACTCTCCTATTTCATATCTAATCTGATCTGCTAGATAAGTAATGTTAATACAACGATCCAATAACGTTTCCGTATCTAAATTAGTATAAGGTGATAAAAGTGTATGTGCTACGGCTTCAGGTAACATAAAATCAAAAATCGATTTCTTATGACACCAAGATCCAACGTGTAATCCCGAACGTCTCCAACCGTGTTCAATTAAATAAATTTCAAAATCATAACGTCTTCTAGCTTGTCCGAAGGTCATGATCATCTACCAGCTCACCGTAATATCAGGTTCAACTGTAAATACACAGTCTGTCGTATCCCTCGTCTTATGTTCACCAGGAGGAAGTACAGTTAGGTAAGCCTGTCCCGTATCTGGATTGTCATACATACCGATAACCCCTTGAGGAGTTACCAGCAATACTTCTTCTAATAGTGATTTCGTATCACAAGGATTGACTACAGTGACTCCAGGAGGTCCGGCTGGACCGATGACGGAAGCTCCATCAGCTCCTTTATCCCCCTTGTCACCTTTCGGACCTTGGACTAATTGTGTTACTTGTTGATTGTAACATCCTACTATAAAGATACTCAGAAACAATAATTTCTTCATAAACCCTCCTTTTAGAATCATTATATACAAAAGCAGTTAATAAGTCAAGTTAATTGTGGTTTATCAGGATGTTCTTGCCAATACAACACTTCTCCATCAATCTTATTACCGTTAGTACATTCAGTATTAATCCATCTTCCTGTTTTATATCCATCATCAGGCATCCAACTAGCAAATCCTAAAAATAAAATATCGTTAGTTTTAAATACAACAAAATATTTATCAAAACGATTTGAATTAGGACATTTAATTCTGGAATCTAACCATTGAGTCATGTTCGATTATTTAAAATAAAATTAGCATGTAAATACACTTCTTCTGCACTAACGTGCCTGATGCTTCCTTCTTTGTCTACAAGTAAAAATCCTGTTCCATAAACAACAGCGTCGTCTGTAGCACAGTCAATCAAACTTAAAGTTTCTTCTAACATATTCATAAATTCTTTATTCACTTTTATTTTCCTCCATTTTCAATATATTTTTATCTACCCATTTCCTCATTCGTTCCCATCTTTGTTCGGGAGTTTCTACTTTCCAAACATACTCATCATTCATATATTCAATTTCTCTAGCTAACATTCCTGTAATACCAACAGCTCTTCCAACTTCATCTCCATCACCAACATCAATACCTGTAACATCGATGTTCTTAGCTTTACAGAACACTCCGATAGTACAACATTCGCCTTTCTCATTGATAAGCTCATTAGCTATCAACTTCTTCTCTGGCATAGCATCCATTAATTGAGCAAGCTCTTTCAGAAAAGTTTGTCCTTTTTTACTCGCAATAGTTCGTTCAACGTTAGCTCGATAAAGCTCGTAATAATCACCTTCGTCTGAATACCCGCTTCGACTCATTTTAATACCTCCTGTTAATAATCATTCTTCTGGTAATCCTTCTAATTCTTTGGATGTAACTTCACTTAAATTGAATGAATTTGTATCATTAAAGATATGACAATATCCAATAACTAAATGATATTTTAATCCGATAAGATCAAAATCTTTCTCACCACAGAACGGACATTCAATATATTGAACATCTTTCATTTAAACTTTCCTATATACACATAATTACTTTTTATGATTTCTTCCTCTACCAAAGATCGCATCTTCTTTGGTGTTTTAGCATCGGCTTCAAACCATAATCCATCCCAACGTGAAATAAGTATAACGTCATATCTCGGTAGATAAACTACAGTATCTTTAAAATCATAATCATTGTTAACCATTATAATACCTCCTTCAATACTCTCCATGAAATTAATTGGTCTTTATCATCGAATGTAACTTCAACCGGAATATCAATTAACTCATGTATTGATTTTACTTTAGCGTCATCCATTACGTTTATAATCACATACCACACATTATAGATATTCATTACGTGTTTTTCCGCTGTATTTTTATCTAGAGTATTAATATCACGTTTCCATGCTCCCCGAAAATCACTCACTCCCCAATCATCATTACCTAATTGAAATGTTATTCCGAACATAGCATCATCGTATCCACCATATCCAAAATTCACAGATCTTATCTTTCCTAATTTAGTTTGTGTCATGGTCATTCTTTCCTGTCGCCACGAAACTCTAACGCTTTTTCTAACATTACACGTCTCGCTGCACTTCTAGTTTCAAAAGGACATGTATTTAACATTAAGGCAGCATCTTCAAAAGCATCAGCTTTCGCCTGTGCGATTAAATAATTGTGTTCTTCAATTGAAAGGTATTCATCTGTATATTTATAATTCCAGATTGCACAAATTTTTTCTGCGCTTAAAAATATATCATGTTTCTTATCAAAATCTAATGTAGTCCCTTCGGGCGTGTGCTCCCACCGTAAAACTCTCGGTGGAAATTTCTTCTCACTCATTTCACTCCTCGATGCTTCAATTGGTTTTCTGCTTTTGCAAAACTTCCCTCATTTCCATTATGTTTTACACCATATTTCTCACTAAAAAGTTTTCCTTTTTTATCATGTGTACGACCATCTGTAATCCATCGTTTTAATTTTCTAATATTTCTCGTTGTCATAAGTTTCCTTTCAAACTAATTTAATACTCCAGCAAGCATCAACATAGACATAATAATTATTGACGTTAATATTCCAAAAAACACCGGATAATTTCTAAGATACCACATCGTTGTCGGACGTTCAACTTTATTCTCTTTCGGTCTATAGTCATCTAGTTTATACAGCTTCATTATCTTTATCCTGTTCATAGAAATATTCATAAGACGTTTCTTCATTTCCTTCACAAACCCATATCTGTTTATTAATCTTATAATCAGGTTTTATTTTATCGTGCTTAGTAAACGATGCATCTGAAAATAATACTCGATTATTCGGTTGAGCGCAGTATACTCCTATATCAAGTTTGATAATGTGAGTAGCCTTATGTTCATCTGGTAATTCGGATAGAGGAGATTCAGCATAATCTATCGTAAACATATAACGACCGTTCAACGGTGTTTTAGATATTCTAGGAAGATATACTCTACAATTTAATCCAGCTAGAACGTCATACTTCATTACTGTATGATGATAAGACGGACTATCCCATAATTGTAATGACGATACTTTTTCAATCAAAGGATACATGTCTCTGTCTATGTTTATATCAACAAAAGCATGAATCGGTAATTCTGAAAATACAGCACCGTTCTCTAACAACACTTCAAACATCAATGCTCTACCAGGAATAGTCTTAACTCCGAAAATGTATCCTTCAATCAGTTCACCGTAATGATCTTCACAGTTATAAAGAAACGGCTTCCTCACCAACACTTTGAATTGAGGAACCGATGAAATAAGATAACTCATTCATTAATCCTATAATGATCTTTAGGAATCCACTTACCCTTTTCATATTCAATCATACAACCAGCTACGTAGTCGTAAGTATAATTCATACTCATCTTTGTCGCATGACGTTCACATACCTTAGATTCAGCCCAATTACTGAGTAGCCACAATATAAAAAATAAAAAAGCAAAGACGAAAAGTAATCCGCTTACAAAAAGGATATCTTTTAAGTGTCTCTCCATAATCACCTCCGATTATAACAGAAATCTTAATTACTTTCAAGTATTTTCATAAATCTACGAGCTTCAAAGAAACAATTAGGATGTTCTAATATCCTAACAAACACGTCCTGATAAACTTCTATAACTACGTACATACCGTGTTTAACCAGGGGTACAACTTCCTCCATACAAAGGACTTTATCTCCTACTTTTAGAGTACTGCTCGATAGCATACTCTTATTTGCTAGAATATCATCTTTAACCCTACGATTATCAATATCCAAGGCCACGTTATTGCTAGAAATACGATGATTCCGGTGCCGACATAGCCTATCAGACGAAAAAAGAAAGGAAGATGGAACAAGATGAACATTATGATACAGATTGATAGGATACTGTTCATTTTACCTCCTCGAATTTCACAATTTCGCTTTCGAGTATTTCAAACAGCGCGGCAATTAGCCTGTCAGCCGCCGCCCTCCTCGTCGCCGCCCTCGCCGCCGCCCACTCCGCCCACGCCGCCGCCCACGCCGCCCACGCCGCCGCCCACGCCGCCGCCCACGCTTCATTCACCGCCCACGCCGCCCACGCCGCCCTCGCCTCCGCCTCATGTGTTGCTTTCCACTCGTCGTCGGTCGGCACATCTCCGATAATTGCTCGGTCAAGCAGTGCTAAAACTTTTTCGCAAGCCTTAATAACTTTATCGTCTTTCGTGTGTTTCATTGATTCAACAACACACGCCTTTTTGAATTTATACTCCGCACGCTGCCACGCTTCGGGCGTTAGAACATGCCAGCGCGATGCAAGATTAGCGTATCGCTTAACTTGACCAAGCCATTCGGATTCACTTCCAGCGTCGTCAATCCAAGGTGTCAGATGTGCTAACCATTTCGGCATTAAACTTGCTGGGCAATAGTTGGGATCTTTATGTGTTCCGGCTTCAGGCGAAAGCGCCGCGAGGAGACAAGCAGTCTCACGACCTTCGGAATCAGTTCCAGTCCAGGCGTATCTTATTAGCCTACCTTCATTTATATATTGATTAAGTACTTCTACTCTATTCATATCTTTTCCTCTGTATTTTCCTTTTTTTCTTCCTTCTCTCTCCTAATCTCTTCCAGAATACGTTCAATCTCCTCTACGTCCTCATCATCGTTGTCTAATACCGCAGTTGCACCGTAAATCGGTTGATTTTCAAATAATTCTTCTAAATTTTTCATTCAATACCTTCCTTACTTTCATTCAAACAGTAACTAATCATCTGACGTACTAATTCGGCAATAGTTATATTATGAACTTTAGCTTGTTCTTCTAAATGTTGAAACATTAAAGAATCAACATAAGTAGCAACATGTTTTTTACCTTTATGTCCGATAGATGGTTTAAATTTCATTTGTTTTTCTCCTTCATCAAATCCTTATTTAACTCCTAGTTATAAAATCCAGGATCTTTTGATCTTTCAATCAGCCAACCTATATCATAATCAGTCCTAGCACATTCCTTACAATAAAATCCTGCCATAACAGACGCTTCAAACTGACTCATAGGAAACGTCTGTGAACAATTAGTACACCAAAAATAATCATTAGGATACTTAACTGCTTTCTCTACCATAGTGTTCAATAGTTTGTAATCTGTATTCTCATCTGTCTTGACATTGATCTGGTCATATCGCTTTCCATCTACTACCTTCACTGTCCAGCAATGACCGTGAAAAAAGTAGAGGTTAGGATATAACTTCATCAAACGATTATCCTCTTCTTTACGTTTATGACATTTATCTAAATACTCTTCATCTATCGTATGAAAATGCGACGTATAACAATAGGACGTACTAACTTCATAACCGTATCCTGTCTTGCTGTATTCATTCTTAGTTACTTTAATATCAAAGAGAGGATACTTCTCTTTCAATCTCGTTTCTTCTTTTGTTTGAAATTCATCTTTCATTTCCATATTCGACTCATCTCTCTAACTTCTTCTAATCCGTCATATTCCATAATTTCATATTCGACATTATCTGGAATCTCTACAATTTTTAGTTTTGCATAACAACAATTAACTTTATCTCCTAATTTCTCAACACATTCAATTAATAATGGATCATTTCTTTTCATGTTGTATCTTGATATATTTGTATGACCTCGTTCTTTCAACCAACTCATAGCTTCATCAGATAATCCAAATCCACCAAATTTTCTATTAATAACTATTTTCATATCATTTATCCATCATCGCATCAAAAAGACTGTCAGCCCGATCAATACTGTATTCCATATATTCTCGATATAGTTCATCTGCATATTCTTCTCTCAATTCTTCGACCTCTTCATCAGTTAGATCAACACCACTCTCTTCGTAATAGGCTTCCAATACTTCAACGTCGTCACTACTTCCTCCAACTCTGACAAATACTTCTTGTCCTTTGAATTTCATCTTATTTCCTTTCTATATCCAAAGAAAGCATCCCCTAATGGCAAGAAAAACGAACAATAATAAAAAAAGTATATACACACTGTTTAAAAACTCAAGAAAAGTAGAAGGAATAATGAATAAACACAAAATTATCACAGCAATGATAGTACATATTTTAGATATGACATCAATTATCATTTCATCTTCCTCGCAATATCCAGCAGTATGTTGGCGATACGGTCTAGGGCGTGTGCTTCGGAACTGTAAACTAGACTATGGAATCCCCCGTATCCGCCACTACCGTATCCAATACCTCCCTTACCAATTGTACTATTCCCAGTATTTTGGTTTTCAACGACACTAGGTTCAGGATTTCCGTCGTCGAATTCATATTCGATCGGGACACATGCTAAACGATCACGATTACGGTTACAGAACCAATCGGCATGTATTTTAGCATCGTATAAATGACCTATGCTGTGCATTTCATCAGGTTCTTTATAAACATTAACCCAACCTTTACGCTTGATCTTCATTTTGTTTCCTCACATCCTAAATATTTACATTCTAATTTCTTTCCAACACGTTCAATTGTTTCAACACCTTTTTGTAGGTTTTCACTTGAGGATAGTTCTAGTTTAACCAAGGCAATCCTGATTTTCCAAATGTCGTCAATAGATGGAACTGTAATAGAAACGGTAAGAATAGCCAACATGACCAACGACGCTTTTATAAGATAATTATATACTGTTTTTCTTTTTATTAATTGAGCTTCGGTTAATAACCATTCATCAGCGGTTACACAAAGAATTAGTAATGATACACAAAGTCCTATACCGCTCACAGTTATGAAAGCCAACTTAGCATTTTCTATTAGTGCAATAATTATTTCAGTTTTCATTTCATCTCCCTTCGCATGGCTTCTACCATGTCAATCTTTTCTTGTAACGCAATTCTATACCTTTCCCTAATCAAAGGTGTACTACTATGATAGCGAGTATACCAGTCAGGTTCGTGTCCGTAAAGTCTTTTGTAATGTTTCAGAATACGATATCCGATAGTCAGTGAATACTCAGTGTCGTAAACTAGCTTACTCTTATCTAGTTGTAAAGCGTCCTTCCATGTCGGAAAGTGAATCTGAGACATACCACAATCGACACAAGCCTCCCCTAAACCCTTCGGATCATCATAGAGGTTACTTTCTTGGATCAAGATGCTTATATACGTCACCCATCCTATTTGTAACTTATTAGAATTATTAGCAATTAAAAAGGCAATTTTTTCTAATTTCGGGCTTTTTAGGTCGGGACGTACTCGGACAAGGATCGACCTAACTTCGCCTGTTTTTAGCCCGTTTTGAGGGGGTTTTTTACTTTGAGCTTCTTCCCTCATCAAAATCAGGATAGCTATGATGATCAAGTATATCAGGAGTAATATTTTAGACCTCACTGTGTCCTTCCCTTCATGGTCTGTAGGTTTCATACAATCCTACAGGGTTTAGTTCGTACACTGTACGGTTTCTTACGTCCCTTCCCACTTCTTTCATAAATCCACATTCCACCAACTCCTTGAAAGCCTTGTCTACTGTCCGTCTATGCATCCGTAAAGCCTTAGAAACGTATCTAACGGACGGATTGAACGTATCAGGCATATAAATCAGAAAGAACGCTATAAAACGTGCCTGTACCGTCGTATCAAGCCTGAATATACGTCCCGATGCCTTTAGGAAGTCTCCTTCCAGCTTCAAATGTATCGCTTTTGACCTCATAACGTCCATTGTACCACAATTTCACATTTAGTGGTACCTTTTTGTACCGACATGTGGTACCACGTATGCTCCACATCTATAGAGTTAAATACTATATAGCTGTATTAGAAATTACCAGTATAAGAATATATGAATTTTCCATGTATATCTCCGAATAATGCTACCGTAGTGTTCTTATTTTCCATATCTAATACAGCTTTCTTTAATTCTCCTACAGGTAAATCTCCTCCTATATATTTTCTCGTAGTGCTAGGATTACCGTCATCTTTCTGTAACCAGTATTCTTCATTTACTAAGTATAGTTTCATAATCATTCTCTATAGATATAATCTTTATCCAAAAAGTCCTTGACAATGTATATGCGCGTTGTGCTAACTAACATAGTTCTATATCATCTGTCAAGAAGATTATTTTTTGACCAGATAAAGATGCCTATTCTCCTTTCTTTCGGCTTTGATTAGATTGTTGTAAGACGTTTCGATGATGTTTAGGATAACGTCTAGTCTCGATGTATAGTAGTCAATCCTTCCTGCTTCGATGCCGTTGGACGCATCGAGTGTGTCTAGTTCTTCATTGATGAAGTCCACTTCCTTTGATAATTCATTTAACTGTCCTTTGGTTAGTACCATGTGAAATCTCCGTTCAACCATACAGGTTCTACACTGATTGATATTTCGTTAGCTGCATCCTCTGAGTATTCAGCAAGGATGTTCTGTTTGAAATGTTCCGCATCTTTACGAGTAGTGAACGCTTCAAACTGCCTACCGTTATCGTATTCATGAACTACTAGATAGATTTTCTTAGTCATGGTCAATATCCTCGACTGTTACTTCATTATCCGTCGTTACTGTTACTCGGACGTGATCTCCAAAACTATCTTCCAATACGTCAAGTAATTCGTCATCACGTAGCATTTTATTGAATTCTTTCAATGGTTTTTGTAGTTCTTTATTTTTTAAATTCCAATCATCTCTAAATCCGTCATCATCTTTCATTTCTTCTTTTGTCGTATTTTTTAAACGTATTTGAGCATCATAAACTCTAAACGTACAAGGTTCACCGTCGTTAAAATAAGGAGTGTACTGTTGCCAACGTACTGCTTCAATTTCAGGATTAGATTTAATAAACGTCAACACTTCCATCTTTAACAATGCCGCAGCATCTTTCATAAAATTACGTTTCATAACACTATATTCTTTCATTAAATTAGTTAACCGTTGATTCATACAATCTCCTTTATTTTATAAGTAGTTCTATGTTTACGGATGGGACCGCCCATCCATTTCTGTAGAGTCATGTTATTTAAATAATCACTTACAGAGGGAATACGTCCCATATCGTCTAGGACGTGTCGCTCTGCTACATCCCTTACTTGTACCATAAGTCCGTCACTGTTTCGCATCTCCCTTCCGAAAACCTTTTCAACTATGTATATACCGAATGATGAATGTAATAATGCTCTATGTCGTAAGTCTGCATGATGCGCCTTTGTGCTATCTATAAAATCATGGATAGCGTGATAGTCCTCTGGAAGTCCACCGAACATCTTCGCACTGATTAGAGAATGAAGTGTTGGTTTCATGATGCTTTCGCCTCGTCTTTCATCACCTTCCATACTGAGAAGTATGTCTGAAACTGTCCCGACTCATCATGAGAGAAAACGTATTCTCCTTTCTTGTCTTTAGAGCGTAGTTCTTTTAGAATATCTTCGGGAGTACCTTCTCTAGTGAATTCCCCGTTGAAGTATCCACCTCTACCGTCTGTCCAACCACCGATAAACCTTTCAATAAATTGTAGCTTCCCTTCCTTCTCTAGTTCTTCTGCAATGTCTAATTCGATACATTGTTTGTGATTGTTGACGTATTCATCTAGGTTATTCTTAGCGTAATTATCATAACAACCACAGTTAAGGCCAAAAAGTCCGTCGTCAGTAGCGCGGTAATTGTATTTGTATCCGTTATCATTCCAATCGTATTCTCCACAGTCTGAGCATTGAAATACACTGTCGTCAAATACTGTATCTTCAATTTTATGATCTGCAAGTAAATCTGTCATGTCCTTATAGTAACCTAGTAGAGGAAGAACGTGATAACCACTCCAATTATGTAAGATTAGACGTGTCTCGTTATCTATTTCGCATACATCATAGATGCCTGTATTATAATTACCGAAAACCTTGTCAATCATCTCATCCCACGTTAATTTTTGTGGCGTAAATTGCGGCGGTAATGATGGAATATCAGGAAGTGTGATGAATCCTAGATATTCTTGCTTAGGTTCTTCATCTTTTCGATTGGAGATGAGATTGTTCAATTTAATAGAATGAGTAATCTTTAAAGTCCGGTCATGTTGTTTTAATTTATGAGTTTTAACATTTCCTTTCATTTTTAAGTTTAGGAGTTTACCTAGTAAACGTAGCTTACGTCCGTCTGCATCGTCATTTACTAATGTTGGGAGTATTTCATACTCCGTCCCACAGTCAACAAACGTATCGTCGTCGTATCTGAATTTATTATAATACTTGATTAGTCTTTTCATAAATTCTCCTCTATATAGTTAGCAATTTTATCAAATGATAAATATTGGTCGTTCATTTCAATAATTGTAATTAGTTCATTAATGTTAAAATTAAGATTATTCATCATAGTATCATAATCTTCTTCTAATATTGCATAACTCGATTGATCAATTAAGTTTATTATCCATTTATCTTTGTAATAAATATCACATAATACTCCGACTGCACAAAAATGATTATCAAATGTTTTTAATTCAAATCTCGTCTGCTTATATTTTCCTGAGCGCAAAGCATCAATCCATTTTTCCTTATATAATTTATCCATCGTCGATCTCCCTTCATTGTGACGTTACTTTAATTCTTTTAATATGTCAAGCAATACTTCATCAAATTTTTCTGAAAGTTTCTCAAGTTTCTTTAGTTTAGACAATGCCGGATGCTCTGGATTGTAGACACTAATCATTTCACTATGAACAGACGTATAGTAGGGAAGTCTTAGGATTACGTCTCTAACATCTTCCAGCATGACGGATGTTAAACTACAAGCATCGTCTATGTCTCTTGCTTCACAGTCTTTACTCATGACATGTATCCTTTCGATATTCATTGACGTATTTTGCAAACGTGTTAACGTCCACTTCCTTCCTCAATACTCCAAGCGATAAAGTTTCAATAGTAATATCTTCTTCGGTCTGATACTTCACTACTTGAATTGATTGGCCTTCCTTGAAAACAAAACGGATAAGATCATTTACTGTAACATATTGTGAAACACTTAGATCATATAGTTTTCTATTCTTATATCTGATAATCTTCCTCATACTACTTCCTTCCCTTCTATCGTGTTTAATAAGTCTTTAGTTAGTTTAATCATCAATTGACTCGATACTTTGTTATTTTCAGCGTCATAGAGTAATTCTTTTAGTAGTCTATGCATTTCCGGTGCATTGACAATCAATCGTGTATGCTTTCCTTCTTTATCAGAATAACGATTCATTATTGCAATTTGATGCCAGTTATCTTTATTCCTAATGTGATATTCTGAATTACCATTAGGAAAATGTTCAATATCTAATATCCAAGTCATATTTCTTTCCTTTCTTTAATCGGTGTTTTTGTTTGACTAAGAAGTATTTCCTGCACTAATTTTTGAAATATCGCCTTATCCGTAGTCCTTCCAGTGATGCGAGTAAAAGCATCGTATTCATGAAAACCACGTTCTATTAGGTTTTTAAATTCTGTTACTTCATCGGGCATAAGAAGAAATTCTCTTACCGTTTCAGTGTTAATGTCGTAGTATTCTAACCATTGTCTAGTTTTCATGCAATATTCTCCATGTAATATTGTTTCAAAATTTCTTCCCTCTCTTGTCTGAATGACTCAATCGCTTTCCTATAACTATTACTTTCTTCGCTATCGTCATGATCATTTTCAAATAACCATGTATTTAATTCATCGATAGCGTCATTTATTTCAATCAATCTATTTTCCATCTCTTGATCGGTCATAGTATTCTCCTTTTATTATTAGTTTTTCTTAATTAGTCCATCTAAAACGTCTTGATAACTAACAGTCCATCGGTTTATATTTATTTCATACTCTTCATTAGCAAAATATACGTGTTCATCATATAAACAACGAGTATCTGAATCAGGGCTAACGGAAAAACCTACAATAACATTATATTCTTTCATTAAATTACTTAATTTTTCTTTAAATTCTTTCATTCTTTTTTCATAATCGTATGTCATAATGTCCTTTCAATCGGAAATATGCCTAGCTAATAGTGGTTTATTAAATGACGGGACGAGTAACCTTTTCTTGTATCCCATGCCTGTATTTATACCGTTGTAGAGTAATACCGCTTGTCTTAGATTACCTTTAACAGTAAACCTAGTAGTGTAACTACCTTTCTTTCCTCTTCCTACTTGGATAAGAAATTCAGTTTCACTACTGTAGGCTATCTTCTTTCCGTCTAATTCAGCATATTTTAATTGTATAGGCATGATATTCCTTTCTTTAGAGTAGGATTAATTCTTTCGGCTCTCCACCTATAACATGACCGTATTGCATTGCTTCTTTTTCAATATCAATAGAATATTGAATATCATCTTCCCAATGACATTTTCCTTCGATTTTTTGAAAGTAATTACCCCAATACGTCGCTTTTTCTTCATGATAAGAAATTGCTTTTTGAAACGCTTTTTTCCAGTCTGATACATTGTATAGATTTAAAACGTCATTGATTTCAGTATCCTTAAATGCAGTGTCATTGGTTCTAATATCATCGATACAGTATTCACGCATCATTTGATGATAGTAAATCAGTGCATGTACTCTACTCTTACTATTTGAAAGCATACAATATCCTTTCTTAATTGCCCGTCCATGGGCTATTCATCTTCCTTGTCTATCTTCATCACGCTACAATTTTAATAGCTTCCTCTAGTGCTTTGTCATTCAATGACTTGTTTTGTCCAAACCAAAGGTTATTCAATCTTTGGTCCTTGTAACGGGCATCGTCAAGCAATGCAGGGTTCTTTACTCTCCCTGCCTTGTAGCTTAGATATTCCGTCACTGCGTTATACATTCCCCATGCTGTACCGTTTGCCGCTTTCAAGTCTTGTCCCTTGCCATACTTGAAAAGATACTCGATATTTTTGATTAGTGTCTCTTGAGTAGTCTTTTGACGTTCTGTTTCAGCAATTTCAGGCAATTCAAAAACAATCTTCACATATTTTTCAATGTCCTTTGTGTTTACTTCTTTCGTAGCAAGGTAACGATACTTTTCCGCCGATGCTTCAAATTTAGCATCGGTAGTGTTGATGATGTCCCTAATAGCATCTAAGTTTTGTTTGATATTCCCACGATGCTTTACGCGAATAAAGGCACTTCGATCATCACTATGCGCGGCGCTCAAGGTATTAGCGCAAACTACTCGAATAGGAGTCAAGGAGACTCTTGCTGCAAGTATTCCATCATGACCGTTACTCAACAATAAAAACTTGTTGACTAAATCTCCGTTGCCTACATCAATTGGTGTCCTGTTTAGTTTTGCCATGATCCATATTCTTTGACCTTGACGTAAACTCCCTGCTGTCTCTAAAGAACATTCGCCAGTTTCAAGGAACGGATTGAACCACTGAAACGCATCGGTGTTTTGTAGAGGAGTGTAGTGCTCTCCCACGACTGATAGGATACTCTTATCAGTATCACGCTGCAAAGCATACGCGCCGCTATCTCTACCGTCTTGAGTAAATAGCTTTTCTTTTGACACCGACCAATTTAATCCTGCTAATTTAATCGCTTCCTCTGTAGTAGGTGCAGATTGAACCACTTGCCCTAGTCCATGCCAGGGAGTTTCTACTACACTAAACATATTTTCGATTTCATGACTCATTTTGTTAACCTCTCTTTTCTGTTTATGTTTTGTTACACTATCATTTTTTATCGTAATGCGTCAAGAAAAAATTCTGTGTCTCCTACACTACAATAGAAGTAGCTTGACAACACTCCATTGACGTACTTTTTGATGATACTTTTGTCATGTCTATGATCATGCTCTACTACGAGTATTGTAGTCATTGCAATTCTCCCTTCTGTTTTTGAATCTCCCTTTTAACTTCATTTAATAATGCATTATGTAGACGTATCAACGACACCGATACTTCCTGCATTTCTTCGAGTGTTGTAGTCTTTTCAAGTTTACGCTTCATATGTTCGATCGCATCAATTATTTCCTGCATACTATTCTCCTTTATTTTGAGTCAATTCAGGTAAAGTATTCTTGCATACTATCCTACCGTTATCGGTGTCCGTAGGCAGAGCATTAGTTGACGTCCAATATCGTTTTGGATAGAAATTCCCACTCATGACGTTCAATGCTAAGTTTAGAGCTGCGTTGTATCCTTCAAGTGTCAACGGAAAATGATTATGCTCTAACCATCCACCATCGGAAAATTTAATTAACGGCACTAGACTTTGATTTTCTTCATCTGCTTTGACTCGAATAAGCGGCAAACTTATAATAAGCATTGTATACCTCTTTTCTGGTTATAATTAAATTTATCACGCTGCGTCATTTAAGTCAATAAAAAAACGATGTTCAACGTCTTCACTACCCAAGTCATACGTCTTATCGTTGTAGATAAAAATTAGTTGTCCTTTACTACGCTTGACTACACCTTTGATGCCTGCTACTTCAAGTGTCTTGTTCATTGCTTTGGTTGTAGTTAACGTGGGCCAGTTACTCACGTTCAAGGTAAAGTAACGCGCACTGTGGTATACTTTACATACTACGCTCGTATGACACACTCCTGTAGTAACGTCATTCGACGTGATGATAGTTAAACTTTTCATTCAATACCTCTCTTGTTATAAATTACAGACTATTACAGTAGCAACGATAGAGCCGAAAACCGGACCAAGCAACGATATTGCTACACTGTATACCACAAAGATGATAGCTATTCCCAATAATACTTCCATAGTAATCTCCTTTTCTTTAAATTAAAGCGTTACAAGTTAACAACACTATCAACAATAGAGTCAATGCTGCGATCAGTGATTGATACATAGTTACCTCTCTTCTCTCACATGATTATCGTAAACTCATTCAAAAATCATTAGACTACGTTCGTCATATTACATATCGCATTATCATGCAATATGTATGGTGTATATACGTTGTATATACGTTGTCGTTATCATTCATGAATTTAAGTAATGCTAGTATTGTGCCATAAGTGATATCAATAACTTACGTCACTTCCCACCGTCAATCTTCTATACACTTTCAACGAATTCAATCACTTACAACTTGACACCTAGACAACTACCACTGTCATAACGCAATGCGTCATACATTGTATAAAGCAATACAACATACGTCATGCATAGTATAATACGATGGTATGGATATTGAGTAGTGCAATATCTGTGCCATACAATGAGTGTAGTATTGGCATGAGTATTGCATAGTGCAGGAATCGTGCCATACTACGTATGACATATGTGGTAGGGGGGTAGGGTGATTTAATTTTATTGATGTTTACCCTTAGCTCACCAACTGCGTGCTTCATCCGTCATCACTATAAACTTTTACTCATCCGGCTACTCACGGATATTCATCCTATATATTTGGGAATACTGTACGATCCTTATAAACGTTCTTCAGGATAGTCGTCAGGCGACCAGTCAGATAGACATTTTCAACGAACGAAGTGAGTCATAGAGAATGACTAGGCTGTCAAACAGGCATTCTCTAATACAGCTATATAGTATTTAACTCTATAGATGTGGTACATATTTGTACCGGATCTATGTACATATTGGTACCAGTCATAGAAGATGACGACGTATTCTATCAGGCATCTTCTAATACAGATCTTTTATTTATTACTCTATAGATGTGGAGCATACGTGGTACCACATGTCGGTACATATTTGTACCACTCCGTCATCCTCAATCTGTGTTATAAACGATTTAGACATATAAAACGTCGAGATTATCTATAAGTCGTTTTATAATTTAGGGGATGTTTTTTGATCGGTGTAAACTATAATTCCTGAAAAAGGATGATTTTGAGGGTTCAACCACCCTCTAGATTTCTGTATACTACATGTTATAAACGAGGATTATCGATCTAAAAGACGATGAAAGAGGTCGTTACGATGCCGAGTCCGTATGACATCAATTAAGCCTTTTTAAAAGTGCTGTAGTTATGAATTTTCTTGTAAATAGCTGATTTGACTAGAACGTGATTTTGGAATAGATAAGAAACGTAATAAACTCAATGTTTTATCTAGAGATAGGTTGTTGAGTACGAGTTCATCCCCCGTGTTGAGGGAATCTGTAAGGTTGAGGTGACGGTTTATCTTGTTTGCCACCTTTATGCTCCAGACACGTATGGAATAGGATGAGGGTGAGTATTGCCATACTTCACCGTATCTACCACAGAGGGTTAGTTCGTTTGTGATGCGGTGACGTACTGCTGGTTTGTTTAGGATGTATGCCTTACTGTCTCTTATCCATGTCATAGTTATACCTCTATCACTATAGGATCGTTTATTGGTTCATAATGTTCAGTACATATACTGGCGTTGACGAACTGTGTGTTAATACTCTTAGTTTGTCCGTAGCTGTCATGTATGTGTCCGAAGATATGAGCTTTCAGATTGAGGTTGTCTATCCTCTTCCTTAACATCTCACATCCCAACACTCTGTTTCCTAATGCATATCTCACTTCGTCTAGGATGCCGTGTGGAGGTCCGTGAGTGAGGAGGACGTCTGTATTGTCTGGTATGGCGTCCCACTTAGCCTTCAGTTCTGGTCCGTTACGAGGTAGGTTGAACGCCCAGTTACAGAATTCAGGCTGCCAAGGGCTGCCGTAGAACTTCAGTCCGTCTATGACGATGGAGCTGTCGTGTAGGAGGGTGATGGAGTCGGGTATGAACGACGTTAGGAGGTTCCAGTTCTTCTCGAATCCCCGTTCGTGATTGCCTAAAACGATGATTTTATGCTTATGTGGTTGTTTTTCATACCAATTTAAGAAGTTGAGTGTCTCAAGAGGAGTTCCGCTGCCCGTAAAGTCCCCTGTATGCACCAACACGTCGGCTTCGGGCACTGCAATACCAGCATGAAGCGTATGTGTGTCGGATATGGCTACTATCTTCATTTTGATTCATCCATTCTTTTTATATATAAGTAATACACATGGTTGTCTAAATCGATTGGTTGAATCAATTCCAAAGTATATCCATTAGCTTGTAACATTTTACTTAATTTATTTATAGTGAACTGATCAACACCGTCATCTATAATAAGATTTAATTTTAACAAATTTTTCATATCTCAATAACTCCTAAGTAAAGTAATACTTTCTTCAATTCGTTATTTTATCTTCTAACAGATCGAATCTTATGAATTTATATGCTTTGTTGAAGGTGAATCCTTCTAATTCGAGTTTAGATACTAAGTCAAACGTTGTTCGCATTAAGAGTTCATCGGCTTCTCTGCTGTCATAATGATCTTTTATCCTGATTTCTTCACCTGGATGAGTGAGTGCTTGTCCTATTGCAATGAGAGCTAGTCCTGTAGAACGTCCAGATCTACGATCTTGTAATTCTTCCCAAGGAATACCAGAATAACTTGACGCATTTTTCAATGCTTTTAATCTGTCTTCTATCCAACTCATTCAGAGTTCTTTCTAAGAATTTGACCACGTTCATATACACCGTCGTTATAACGCACTTGATATTTCTCACACCACTCTCGGAATAACGACTCTTTGATGTTCTCATAATCACGTCTGAGTAGATCATTATGAATCTTCCATCTCATATATAAAGCGTCGTCCATTGATAATGGATATTGAAGGCGACTGTCTAACCAGTTCATAATCTTTTCTAAGGTTTTACGTCGGGGTTTATAGGGTTTCATTTACGTATCTTTCTTGGAGTAAGACAGTCTTGACACCATTTTAAAAGTCTTTTAACGTCTCGATCTTCAATGAATCCATTAACACTCCCTCCGGTAATATACAGATAAGGCTGCCACGTTTTATTTTTATATCCTTTAATTTGTATTTCAACGGGAGGTTTACACCCTTTTACTTTAATCGGTTTCGGATTCATTTTCTGGTTCCCATCCGTTTATATGATATTCTCGTCCACTACCAGGAGTAAACTTACCATGCCAAGACGGTGCTTGCATTCCTTGGTGTTCTAGAAACAATAAGATTGATTTGGCTTTATCGTATGAATCGCCTCCGATTTGTTCAATATACCAACTTAATTTATCAATCATCTTAGAACGTTTCATCGATCACCACAATCGTCTACTTCAGCGGCGGCACAGTAGAGGTCTAGTTCGTCCGGTTCTCCGTCATATTCGTCTTCACAATCACATTCATGTTTCCATCTAAAACAGTTATCACATTCTTCTTCAGCTAGAAATTCTTGTTCTAGATGCCAGTCAGACATATCTCCCATTATTCATCCTCCGTTAAATAAAAAAGCACCGTTGCAAACATAGTCATAAGTACAAACAGTGATATTAATGATATCAAAATATTATCAGCGGCAAATATGAGAAATATTAAAGTTGTTAAAACACCAACGCCGAAAATTGATATAAATCCACTCTTGAAAGCTCGTAATAATTTCTTCTTTTCTTTATTTATAAAATCTTTATTCATTCTCCCACCTTTTTTTCTTGAGTAGCTTGTTGTTGTGCCATAAGTTTGATTATACATTGGAAACACCAGTGTTGTCTACCTATAGCATAATGCAGCTTGTCACTCAGATCAGCGTCACATCCTCCCTGACAGGGGAGTTTAACCCAAACCTTTTTAATTTCGTCAGTCATACGTCTTTGACCTTCAACACGTTGGCCCTGTCTCTGATGAGCATGGGTAGGAGAACGTGTAGTGGAGTTGGAGCGGGATGGGATTTATCTTTGATAAGAGCTTCTTCTACGAAAGAAGCTGTTTCTTCCATAAGTTGACTGAGAACTGTATAGTGTTCTTTGAGGGAGAGGTACTCGTCAGATCCTTGTAAACGGTCCTGGAAAGCAAAGGAGGGGATGTCTTCTGGTTTACGAGGCATCACCCATACTCTAGGAGGATGAGTCATTATTACCCCCTTTTTGAATATTGGTTGCTTTTTCTTTAAAAAAAGATATTAATGAATAGAAGCTATAACCCTTTCCTATACATTCTAAAAGTCGATTAGCCGCATCCTCATAGGCGTCGGCAACAACTTCTCTAACTTGTTTTTGTCTGTTTTGTTCAGATTCCATAAGAATCGCTAGGTGTTCATCTATACTAAGGTATTCGCTTCCTTCATTAGAATAAATAGAACAACTCGGAAATTCTCTTGGATCAGAATAGGTTTTTAACCTTACGTTAAAATTAACGTACACTCTAGGTAGATATTTATTGCTCATAACCCCTCCTGGATTGTTCTAGAAGTATTCCGACTTCTTCCATATTCATAAATTCACCAACTTTAAATCCTTCCTTGTAGAAGGATAGGAACCAGGGGATGTCGGCCAGAACGCCAGGATAACCGTCGCCTGAAATACGAGCTAGGAGCTTATCGTCTACAGCTCCGTTATCTGAACATTTGACAGCAGCGAATACGTCTACAGTTACTACAGTGAGGGGAGGGATTGGATGTTCTGACAGGATGAAGATGTCTAGGGGATCACCGTCGCCAGCTAACGTACCTTCTACGTAGCCGTAGTTAGCTGGATATGCTAATTGGATGGTGCGGTCTAGGATGAGCTGTCCGGTTTCTTTGTCTCGTTCATACTTGTAGTAGCTTCCTTTAGGAATCTCTACGATAGCTTTCAGTGTTATCATTCCAACACCTCGTATGTTTGTTGAAAGACACTATCCTTACACGGATAGACTTCTTTATCTACTCCAATGATTATCCAGTCTGAAGGAGATGCTTTCATTAATCCTTCTAAAGTTTCTATGAAGAATCCTTCGCCATCCAGGAAGAGATAGGCAACATCTCCTGCTGTCTCATACACCCACTTGATAATTTCAATGCCGTTGGTGCCAGTGTATTGCATTGTGTCTATAATGACAGGAAGTTTTACAGCTTTCATTCTTCATCCTTTGTGAAGGGGAGTTCTAATTGTTTTTCTTTCTCTTCGAGTTCAGCTAGGTTTTCCATTAAGTCTTTATTTTCTTCCATAAACTCATTGATTAATATAGATATCTGATCTTGACGAAGGTGTTCGTTCATCTTCGTTTTTTCAGTGTACCAATGATGACTCTTCCAAAAGACAGGATCTTGTTTTAGATTATTAGATTTCAGACAACTAGAACAATATTTTTCATAACCGGATACCATTTCATCACATACAAGACAGATATCATAACTCATCTACCACCCCTGATATTCTTGTAGAGTTTCAAATACAGATCTGTCCATTTCATCAACGCGAACTTCAAACTCTGTTCCTGGATCTGACGTTCTCATATCTTCTATCATACTGAGAATAGAGAATTCGTTTTGTGGATCTAACACTATAAACGGATGACCGTCATTTGCTGGTCTGAATTTGATAACCTTCATTTTTATTTCCGTCGTAACATCATCATTACTAGGAAGAACCTCATGTCCTCATAGCCTTTAATACGTTCACGGATACCGTTAAACTTTGTATAATAAAATAAACGTTTCCATAAAGGATATTTCTTCAATCTACGCTTACCAGCTTCGATAAGATTGTTGTATTTCGTAGCTTTCTCTTTAAACTGTAATCTGGTAGTTAGCTCCATTGTACCCTCAATGTTCCCGTTCGTTTATATGGATCAAACGCCACACCGTCTGCAATGAATCCTTTATTATTAAGATATTCTACATAATCTTCAAGTCTTACATCCCATGTTTCTAATTGTACCACATAATTTCCCTGTTTAGCAACAGATTCTATAACGGATGATAGTTTAAGTGTGAACGGATGCTTATCATATTCTTGACTGAGACGTTCTTGACGAATACGAGATTGTTCTTCTCTAACTTCTTTAGTGATTTTATAATACTGTTCTCTATTTTTTAACATTGTCAAGCTCCTTAAAAATAGATGCGATATCAAGATCATCTATACCAATTCGACGTAATACCAATTCTATTTCGATATTACTGTATGTCTTATTATCTGTCGGTATAGTTGTTGTCGTCATCGTTTGATTATTCCAACAATAACATGAAGGCATAAACGGTGGAGGTGTAATTGATCCCCATGGTCCACTATATTGTTGATAAGGAGCGCCACATTTTCCACAATGTTGATTACCCATTAAATATCTCCTGTATTTTATTTAATCTATCCTTTAACAGTTTGTTTTCTGTTTCAAGCGTTTCAATATATGATTTGTCCCGAAGAACGAGTTTAATACTTTGTTGGAGTGTTATTTTATTTGTAGCACCATCCATTACAAGTACGGGTTCCGTCTGTTCGACAAGTAGAAGATCTTTAGTGATAAGGCCGTTCAGTTGATCTAAGATGATGTTCTGTTGTTGATTTAATAGATCTTTTCTTACTATTTTAATAAGTTCGTCGATATGTAATACAGTCATATATTTTCCTGTTCTGGAGATCCTTTTGGATACCATGAAAGATTCATATAATTATGTTTAACTCCATAACATTCATCGATTGATAAATTGGTGATACTAGACAAATACTTACGAAATTGGTGGATATCTTTTAATGTATTCGCAGGAATCGCAACTTCAAATTGACCTCTATTAACAGCATCAGTCACCGCTTGTTCAATAAGTGTCATATTAGGATGATATTGAAATATATCTTTTAGTTCTCTAAATTCTTTTTCTTCTAACTGTTTTTTAACTATCAATGACTGTCTAGCTAAATATTCTCTATCAAGATTCATACGTCTTCCTTACGATTTAATTTCTGTAAGATTAGATTGATATTATTTTCAATAACGGTTAATCTGTCTTCTAGAGATAACAGAATATCTTTTTCTGTTTTTTTAAAACCTCTTGACTGATGAGATGCGGCTAATCTCGCCTCATGAGATTCTAAAAGAAATGTTGCTCGTCTATGATTACCACCAGTACCGTCAGTTTCACTCATATATTCTCCTATTCATCATTAGGGATGAATTTATCTTGACTAATTAAATTGATTATCTTAGAATAATGTTTCCAACCTAAAATCTGTTTAGCCCTCACACACGAATAAGGAATTATAATAATTCCAGGTACTTTTTTTGGAATGCCGTTTTTATTCCAATAAATCACATGAAAAAAATCGTACAGAGCTTGTTCTGCATCTGCTTTATTAGTTGGTATTTTTTTTTGCTTGCTCATCAGTAATCACCATCCTTACATTGTAAACACGTCAATCCTAATTGACGCCACATATCTACTACACGTTTTCTATCTTCTATGACAAAAGATACGTTATATATGGGTTCTATACGTTTCTTGTATATATCTCGCTTCACTATAGTGTCGAGACGATAATCATTCTTGTTCCTGATTAATAAGGTATAATCGAACATTTCTTTTAACCCTATCTTATCCTTCAACCAAGTCACAGTATCCTGGTAACTCTCATATTTCCTACCTGAAACAAACAGAATTGTATGCCCATTCAACTTCATCGCCTTTATGAGGTCGGCACACCACTGGTTTACTCCATCATTCACTAAGGCTTTAGAAAAGGCATCCCAATCTTTAGGTATCTGCCGAACGTAATGTTCTCGATGAGTGATGTCGGCGAGTGTTCCATCCAGATCAACTATGATTGCTGGAATATTCAGATTCATAATAGATATTCTAACACATCCATACGATGTCTGTCAAGCGCCGAAGATGGACATCGTAATTATTGACAAGGAAGTGGATGTATTGTATAATGTATCTATGAATCGATACATTGCTATGGATTGTGAATCGGGAGGTCCAGATCCTAATTTACATAGCTTATTGGAAGTAGCTCTGATAGTGTTGGATAAAGAGTTGAATGAGATAGATGTCTTAGAGATGAGAGTAAAGCCAGATAACGATGTTTATACTGTAACCAGTGAAGCTATGGGGGTTAATAACATCGATTTAGTGAGTCATGGTGAACAAGCCTGGACGTATAAAGAAGCTGGTACGAAGCTGTATGAATTCCTAAAGAAACATTCAGATAACGGTAAGGATAAGTTAATTCCTATCGGTCATAACGTCCAGTTTGATATCCAGTTTGTCCAGAGTACGTTAATCAGTAAGAACTCCTGGCAACATCATGTGTCATATCGTGTCTTGGATACTGGAGTTATCCTACAATTCCTAAAGTTAACTGGAGATATTCCTGATAACGTTTCAGGAAGTTTACAGTCAATCTTAGATTATTTTGATATTAAAGAAGTAACGAATTCACACGTTGCTATAGAAGACGTAAGATCTA
>FRDC01002581.1_pt1 | contig 58799 bp, 61 predicted proteins | sample 1106171 | NCBI WGS metagenome assembly FRDC01 (sample SAMEA3930566, study PRJEB13176) | freshwater metagenome | biome: Drinking water system; feature: drinking water; material: water | place: Singapore | collected 2014-12-20 | reverse complement strand
CGAACTCGGTCTACGACGGGCCGGTTGCGAACTACGCATGGGAGGCGTTGACCCTGCCCGTGCTGCGCGGCTATGGAACGGTTGCGAACTCGGACATCGCCGAGAGCCTTGATGCAAGCCTTCTGGCGATGGCGCGGGATCTGGCCTCCGAAGCGTCGCTTGCCACCTTCGACGCCTTCCGCAACGGCTTCAGGGATTTTCTCTACAAGTGGGCGGGGGTGGAGTCCGTCGACCCGCAAAGCCGCAACGCGAACTGGTTTTATCCGACGTCCAACGCGCAGGAACTGGCATTTCTTGAAAAATACACGGGCATTGACTTTATTACGCCGACAAACCAGACAGATCCCCAGTCGTTCAGATCGTGGGAACGCGTCCACCATATGTTCAACCATGCGCAGCAATTCATATCGTCGCGCTTTATCGTGCAGGCGGATGCAAAGCTGGCTGCAGTCCTGCAATACGACATCCTGACGGACGAGATCACCCTGAAAACATCGGTCACCGGGGATCTGCTGGCCAACGCGCCGACGGTGGCGGCCGAGAAAGCGCTTTACTGGGCGGTCATGGCGCAGGCGCATTACGGGACGACGGCGGCGGATCTGGCGATGCAGGATTTCGTCCTGACCCAGCTTCAGGCATCGAGCGGCAGTTTGACGCAGGCAGAACGCGACTTCTTCAACATTGGCGTGAATGCATTGGGCGGCGTGGTCGATGCCGCCGACCGTTATCGTCCCAAAATCATTCTGGGCAACGATACGACGGCGGACTATATGAATCCCGCCGATGTCCAGGCCGATCCCGAGCGGGTCGTGTTCTGGGGCGGCGCGGGGAACGATACCGCCTTTGGCGAGGACACGCAGGGCGTTTTCATCGGCGGCGCCGGAAACGATCAGTTCACGAGCGGTAGCGGCCTCAATATTTATTATTTCCGTGCAGGCGACGGGCAGGACACGATCATCAACGGCTATCTTCCGGGAACGGACAGGGTCGTTTTTGCGACCGGCATAACGCCCGCGATGGTAACCTACGCGCGTGAAAACGTGATTGATCTTGTCATCCATGTAGGGGCGAACGACAGCATCCGCGTCGCGGATTATTTCCTTACGGGCGGTGCGCCTCCGGGCCAGACATTCGTCGAGGGTCTTGACGAGGTCGTCTTTTCGGATGGCGCGGTGCATACCCGGAATTACATACTATCTCAAGCCACGACGTGGAGCGGGACGGCGGGGAACGACAGTTTAAGCGGGTGGGAGTATGACGAGACGATCCACGCGCTGGCCGGCAACGACACGGTGTTCGGCAACGGCGGGAACGATACGGTCTATGGCGGCGACGGCGTCGATCTCATTTACGGGCATGCCGGGAACGACACGCTCTACGGCGACGCGGGCGACGACTCCCTTCTGGGCTACGATGACGACGACACCCTGACCGGCGGAACGGGCGCGGACGGCCTGCAGGGCATGTCCGGCAACGACACCTATATGTTCGCGGCGGGCGACGGCGCGGACACAATCGTCGAGGGCGAGGGCGGCTTCGACAAGATCGTTTTCGCGGCGGGAATTACGCCCACAGCTGTGACGTATACGCGCGCGGCCAACCCTTCGCATCTTGTGATTACCTACGGGGCCGGGGACGCGATCACGATCACAAACTTCCTCTATAATTCCGGCGTACCTACGCTTTATCAGGTCGAGGAAGTGCGCTTTGCCGACGGCACGGTGCATAACCTCAACTACATCACGACGCAGGCCCTGATCAAGACCGGCACGGCCGCGGGCGAGATCCTGGAAGGTTACGGCTACGCCGACTATACGGATACAATCTATGGCATGGGCGGAAACGACACGCTTTACGGCTTCGGCGGGAACGACTATCTCGACGGCGGCACGGGCACGGACACCATGCACGGCGGCGCGGGCGACGATACCTATATCGTCGACGAAGCGCTCGACTTTGTCAGCGAGGGTGTGGGCAACGGGACGGATACGGTTTTCGCCAGCGCTGCCTTCACGCTCGGCAATAACGTCGAAAACATGGTTCTCACCGGCGCGGCTGCGATCAACGCGACGGGCAATACGCTCAACAACGCCCTGACGGGGAACGGCGGCATTAACGTCCTGAACGGCATGGCGGGCGACGACAGCATGGCAGGCGGCGCGGGCGATGACAGCTATGTCGTCGACAGCGTCAACGACGTCGTGACCGAGAACGCGGGTGAAGGCACGGATCTTGTGCAGGCGGGTGTAAGCTATACGCTGGCATCAAATGTCGAGAACCTGACCCTGACCGGCGGCGGCGCTATCAGCGGTACGGGCAACACGCTTAATAACTCCCTGACCGGCAACAGCGGCGTCAATACGCTGACGGGCGGGGACGGGAACGACGTTCTCGACGGCGGCGCGGGGGCGGACACACTGATCGGCGGAACGGGGAACGACACCTATGTCGTCGATACAGGCGATATCGTGACGGAAAGCCTGGGCGAAGGCACGGATACCGTCCGTTCGTCGCTGGCCTGGACGCTGGGCGGTAATCTCGAGAACCTGATCCTGACGGGGACCGCGGCCGTCGCGGGCACAGGCAATACGCTCAACAACGTGCTGGATGGCTCGCAGAACACGGGCGTCAACGCGCTGTCGGGCGGCACGGGCGACGATACCTATATCATCGGCACGGGAGACACCGTGACCGAGGCGGCCAGCGCCGGAACGGACACGGTTGTCTCCTCGGCTGCTTATACGCTCGGCGCGAACGTCGAGAACCTGACGTTGACCGGCACGACCGCAGTAGCCGGCACTGGCAATACGCTGGCCAACATTCTGGATGGAAGCCAGAATACCGCGGCCAACGCTCTTTCCGGCGGCACGGGCAACGACACCTATATCGTCGGCACCGGCGACACGGTAACCGAGGCTGCAAGCAGCGGCACGGACACGGTGCAGTCGTATGTCACGTTCACGCTTGGCGCGAACGTCGAGAATTTAACCTTGCTGGGCAGTTCGGCCATCAACGGTACGGGCAATACGCTGGCCAATATCCTTGACGGATCGCTCAACGCGGCGGTCAACGCTCTCTCCGGCGGCACGGGCAACGATACCTATATCGTGGCGGCAGGCGACACGGTGACCGAGGCGGCCAGCGCCGGAACGGATCTTGTTCAGGCGTGGGCCAATTTCACGCTTGGTACAAATGTCGAGAACCTGACGCTCATGGGAACCGGCGCTCTCAGCGGGACGGGGAACAGCGTCAACAACATTTTGACCGGGAACAGTGGCGACAATCTCCTCAACGGGATGGGCGGAACCGACACACTGGTTGGCGGCGCAGGAAACGATACCTATATCGTAGACACCACGACCGACACGATCACCGAAACTGCAGGTAACGGAGCCGACACCGTCCAGTCGAGCGTGACATATACCATTGCCGCTCTCGCCAATCTTGAGAACATCACTCTGACCGGCGCCGGCGCGATCAATGCGACCGGCAACGCCTCGGCCAACGTTCTGACCGGCAACAGCGGCGTCAACACGCTTACCGCCAATGACGGCAACGATACGCTGATCGGCGCGGGCGGGGCGGATATCCTCTGGGGCAATCTTGGCGCGGATACGTTCAAGTTCGATACGGCGTCTCTTGGTGCGATCGACACGATCAAGGACTTCTCGACCGCTCAGGCTGACGTTCTGGACATCAAAGACATCTTGGTGGGCTTTGATCCGCTTACCTCCAGCGTTACAAGCTTTGTCGAGATGACGACGAGCGGGGCCAACACCATCATGAAGGTGGACCGCGACGGCGCGGGCACAGCCTTTACGTGGGCGCAGGTCGCAACGCTCGAGAACATCACGGGCCTGACCGACGAGGCGCTTCTGGTGGCGAATGGAAATCTGAAGGTGGCCTGATCTCGCGGTTACTCTGCGTTTTTATCAAGAGTGAAAACGATTGTATGATGCTGCTTAAATTATGAAAAAATTTTTTCAGGAAGAGATGGCAATTGTTCATTGCCTAAAAGTAAATTCCCTGTAAAATTTTCGACGAGAACCGTGTCGTTCTTTTCAGCATAAGGTGATTCAATTGAAAAAACTTGTCCTTCTTTCCGCGTGCCTGTCGGGTCTTCTTCTTTCAGCCGTTCCTGCCCTTGCGGAAGGTACTCAGGATGCTGCCGCGCGCGCGTCATCGCTTTCTGCCCTGGACCGTGATGACCGCATCGCGGTTGACGCTTCCTATGCCAAGCGCCGCGGCGCAGGCAGCGAGGGGCATACAAGATCCCTTTCAGCTTCCTACAGCAAGAAACTGGATGACCGGCAGACGGTTTTTGTGTTTGTTTCAGGTTCGACGCAGGATCTTGACGCCGGGCTCGGGCGCGTGTCGGACACGGATGGGTACAACGGTGGCGCTGGCTATTCCTATTATATGGGCCGTGGCAGGTCGGTGACGGCCGCTGTTTTCGGCGGCAAGGACAATGCCGAATCCGTCAGTGCCTTTGGACCGTCGGATGTTGACACTTCCGGCTTGGGCTTTTCCGTTGGTATCAGCCAGGTTGTTCCCGTCAGCACCGACAGTGCCGTTGCGGGATCCTTGACCGGCAGCTTTTACCGCAGCGAAACCGAAGTGCCTTTTTCAAGCGATGATATCCAGCAAAGCTATCGCCTGACGCCGGAGCTGTCCTATAACAGGAAGTTCAACGCAGACTGGGCTGGGCGCGTTTTTGCCGCGGCTGTGTTTTCCGACGAGATTTCGACCATTTCCGATGCCCACAACCGCTATGATTTGGGGGGCGGTCTGAAATACAGCGTGACGGACGACGTGAGCCTGAACACACGTTATGTGCACGAATTTGGCGACGATCACCACGGTGACAAGCTTACGCTTGGCTTCGCAGTCACCTTTTAACCTGAAGGGATTAAAAACATGATAAAGAATTTTCTGGGTAAGACGAAAAAAATGATCCTTGTTGCCGTGCTTTGCCTGTTTCTCCCGGCATGCACAAGCACTTACACCTTTGACACGCCAAAGGGGCAGGCAAAGGTCACAACCAAACAAAACCATCAGGTTATGCATGGCAACGAGGCCGTGGAGATTAAGGCAGAGAACCAGGCGGGAGAGACTGTATTTCAGCAGACAATTGATCCCGAAGTGGACTTGGATCCGGGAGAGGTTCTGCTTCAGGAAGTTGTTGAACTCGTCTCTTGGGCCCTGTGGACCAACTTTGACTATAAAGGAGAAGTCCGTATGCTTGGATACTCGGACACATACGGACCAGAACCGGCCAGAAAAACATCCGAGTTGGTTGCCAAAGAAGAGGACGTCGTGAAAGACGCGGCTGCGGGAGCTGTTGATCTTGCAACGGATGTCAGCCAGAACAAAGCGCAGGAAACGGCCACTCACGAAGCCAAATGGCAACCCTGATTACGTTGTTCCGATTTCAGGATGGTGCCGGCAGAGAGGATTGAACTCCCGACCTTCGGTTTACAAAACCGCTGCTCTACCGCTGAGCTATGCCGGCGCCAATACCTTATGTATCGCGGCGGGCGGGGGTCGGGCAAGAGTTTTAACGGTTCTCCTGTAACCTATTGTATTTAAATGAATTTAAGTCATATTGACGGCAGTTTACCAATGCTGCACTCTTGGGCGCTCAAGAGTATGAAGGCGCCCCCATGGACATCTATACCCGTAAACGCACGCCGCCGCCGCTTTCGCAGGTGATTGCCTTCATGCGCGAGCATTTCGGGCGCGAGCCGAAGATGGTTTTCTGGGCCTACGCCTTCATTTTTGTCACGGCGCTTACCAGCATCGCGATCCCCAAGGTCTATGGATGGCTGGTCGATGCGGCAGCCACGGCGGTTGATCTTCGCTCTCTCTCCCATATTCTGCCGCCCATTCTGGCCGCCACGGGTTTGAGCATTCTAAGCCACACCTGCACACGCGCCGCGCATTTCGTGAATTGCTATACCGATACGCGCGTACATGCCGAGATCGCGGCCGAAGCCGTCCGTCATGTTCACAGCTTCGAGACCGAATGGCACACGAACACTTTTGCGGGGTCTATTGTCACGGCAATCAAGCGCGGACGGTCGGCGGCACACAGAATTTTTGATCTGACATGCTATGACTTCTGGCCATCAAGCATTGTGCTGGTTGGCAGTGTCATTCTGGCTTGGGACAAATCGCCGTGGATTGCCCTTTCGCTGGTTGTCTATGCGATCTGCTTTACTATTTTCAGCACGATCCTGAGCCTTAAATACGTGACACCCAAGAACCGCATATATGCGGACGAAGACAGCCGCTTAGGGGGAGCCATTGCCGACAGCGTGACGGGCTATGCCGCGGTCAAGGCTTCGGGCGCCGAGGCGCACGAGTATGAACGGATCAAGGGAGTGGCCGGACGTTTTGCCGTGGCCGCGCGCACGGCGTGGATCCGCGCCAACGTTCTGGCGCTCAGCCAGAATATTGTCATCAATTTCGGGCGCTTTGCGGCGCTTATTCTGGCGGCCAAGTACTGGGTGGACGGAACCTTCACGCCCGGCGATGTCATGTTCGTGATGATGAACCAGCGCGTTCTGGCCGATTATCTGGACGGCATCGGCAACCGGCTGCGCGACATCATCGAAGCCGTCAACGATCTGGAGGAGGTCGTCGCCTGGCGCAACCGCAAGCCGGGGATTGAAAATGCGGCGCGGATCAATGCCGATGATTTTTCACGCTACGAACTGACCTTCAAGGATGTCGGCTTTAGCTATTCAGGGCAGGTGCGCAAAGCCGTGTCAGGCTTCAGCCTGACGATCCGTCCGGGCGAGAAGGTGGCCCTGGTCGGACGCACCGGCAGCGGCAAGAGCACGGTGTTCAAGCTGCTCCACCGCTATTACCAGCCGCAGGAAGGCAAGATCACGATCGACGGGCACAGCATCGCGGACGTCGATCTTCCCGACATCCGGCGCAAACTGGCCTTGGTATCGCAGGAGCCGGTCTTGTTCCACAGAAGCCTTGCCGAAAACATCGCCTATTCCAATCCCGGCGCCACGATGGATGAAATCAAGGCTGCCGCCAAAATCGCGCAGATTTCAGACCTGATCGAGAGCTTGCCGCACGGTTATGAAACGCTGGTGGGCGAGCGCGGGATCAAGCTTTCGGGCGGCGAGCGGCAGCGGGTGGCGATTGCCCGCGCGGCACTGGCCGATGCGCGTGTTATTTTGCTGGACGAGGCGACAAGCTCGCTCGACAACGAAACCGAACGACTTGTGCAAAAGGCGCTGGCCGACCTGACGCGCGGGCGCTCCGTCCTTGCCATTGCTCACCGCATCTCGACGGTGCAGGGATTTGACCGGATCATCGTTATGGATCAGGGCGAGATTGTCGAGACCGGAAGCCATGCGGAACTTCTGGCCAGGGGTGGCTACTACGCACGTCTTTACCATTCTCACGACAATGAACTGGCAATGGCCTGATTTTCAGGCGGTCTTGATCATTCGTTCCAGTTTTTTAAAATCGTAACCTTTCCGTTCAACATTCCTGTGCAGGTCGTAAAGGCGTTTGTTGGTACGGTTGATGATTTTTTTGACGGAAGGGTGCAGGTTTTGCAATGTGAAGCGTGTTACGTCATGGCGGTCGGATGTTTGCATGTATTTTATTTTAGGGTCAGATATTTTGCTTTGTCCGAAGGTATTGAAGACGGCGCCCAGGGTAGGGAAACCCATGATTGAGGCGTAATCCAGGTCTTCTTCGCCAAGTTTACGGCGCGTGACATTTGCGCCCATGCCGGCATAAATACCGTCATCATAAGAGTGATAGAAAAGCGTTGAGGTTTGGAAAAATAAGAAAGATTCTTTGCGCGCGGCGGCGGAGAACGGTTGATGAGCGTGTTTTTTGATGAAGCCTTTGACGAAGTTGCGGAGTTCAGGAGTTTCCTCCATGGTCATGAAGGCTTTTTCAGGCCGTTGACGGATAATGCCTTTTTTACACAGGTCGATGGTTGCCGACAGCTGATATGAGTAGGCGTCGGCTTCCATGGCGCGCAGCATGACAACGGCTTTTTTGAATTTGGTTTTCAGCATATTACGGTCGGTTGCGCGCGCAAGATTTTTCACGCTATGTGTTTGCCAGGCATGGCGCAATTCATGCGAGAGCGAGACAAGAGCTTCTTCGCGCGTAAGCGCCTTGTTCAAAAAGAGGGTGTTATCACGGTGCCGCCAGAATCCTGTGTTCACTTGATCGTATTCGCGCACGAATTTGACCTTGCGGTGACGCGCAAAATCGACCAAAGCTTTGCCTTCTTTGGTTTGTGACAACTGTGCCAGAAGACGATCTATGATTGTCTGGTCCAGTTTGCGTGTCTTTGTGGCTTTTGTTTGGGTCATAGCATGCCCTGTTTGTTATTTTTATAAAGCAAGAATAGCACAGAATTTAATATTATGTCAATATATTTTCATATATTGTAACTATCTGTCTTATCATAATTTTATTTAATAAAATCAATATGATAGATAAATTTCTGTCGTGCTGCCATTTTTTTATCCGCACTAAGGTGGTAAGCTGTGGAACATGAGAGGGGTTTTTCTTCTAACAAGCTGTCTTTTTCTTACTGTCTTAGCGGCATTTTTTCCGCCGGCAGCGCAGGCGGCGGCTGAAGTCGGGCAAGCGGCGCCGGATTTGACGGCGCACTGGGCGGGTTACGCGGCGCTTGGGGTTTTTCTGATCGCCTATGTTCTGGTCGTTCTTGAAGAGACCCTTCACTTAAAAAAATCAAAGCCCGTTCTTGTGGCCTCGGGCGTCATCTGGATTTTAGTGGCTGCGGCTTATGCCTCCATGGATCGTGCGGCAGAAGCGGCTGGAATTTTGCGTCATAATTTGCTGGAATATGCCGAAATGATGCTGTTCTTGCTTTCAGCCATGACCTTCATCAACACGATGGTCGAACGCAATGTGTTTGAGGCGCTTAAAAGCCGGCTGGTGTCGGCCGGATTATCCAAGCGCGGCATTTTCTGGGTGACAGGGATTTTGGCTTTCTTTATCTCGCCTCTCGCGGACAACCTGACGACGGCGCTTGTCATGGGTGCGGTCGTTCTGGCGGTGGACGCCCGGGATATCCGTTTCGTGTCTGCTTCGTGCATTAATATTGTTGTAGCGGCCAATGCCGGCGGAGCCTTCAGCCCGTTCGGGGATATCACGACCCTGATGGTCTGGCAAAAAGGAGTTGTGGCGTTTGAACAGTTTTTCGCCATTTTTGCGCCGTCGCTTGTCAACTGGCTGATCCCGGCCGTTCTGATGTCTTTTTCAATCTCCAGGGAAAAGCCTCCTGCCGTAAAGGCGGCGCAAAAAATAAAGTACGGCGGCAAGCGCGTGATCGGGCTTTTTATCCTGACGATTGCGGGTACTGTATTTCTGCATCATGAACTCGGCATCCCCGCCTTTTTGGGGATGATGACGGGGATGGGGCTTTTGAATTTATTTGGTTACTTCATCCAGCGGCGCGAGCAGGCAAGCTGGATTCCGCTTCCCATGCTGGACAGTCAGAAAGTGACAAGCGACAACGTTCTGTACAAGCCGGCGATCAAGCCCTTCGATGTTTTTATCAGCATGAAGCGCATCGAATGGGACACGCTGCTTTTCTTCTACGGCATCATGCTCTGTGTCGGGGGACTGGGAGCGTTGGGATACCTGACGGTTGTTTCGCACTATGCCTATGCGGGGCTGGGTCATACAACGGCCAATATACTTGTGGGGCTTGTTTCGGCCGTCATTGATAACATCCCGGTCATGTTCGCGGTCTTGAGCATGAATCTCGATATGACTTTGGGCCAGTGGCTTCTGGTCACACTGACGGCCGGTGTCGGCGGGTCGCTTTTATCCATTGGCTCGGCCGCGGGCGTGGCGCTGATGGGACAGGCGCGGGGGCTTTATACTTTCAGCGGCCACTTGAAATGGACCTGGGCCGTGGCGCTGGGTTATGCCGCCAGTATCGCGGTCCATATGTGGCTGAACAAGGGGTTGTTTTAGCTTTCCAGCTCTTGCCCGCGGTGTGTGGCAGCCGCAATGGCTTCATCAAACAGTTTTTGCATGCCATCTTTATCGCGCATCAGCACGCCAAGCGCTGCCGCCGTTGTGCCGCCGGGGCTGGTGACGTTTTGGCGCAAGGTTTCGGCGCTTGTGCCCGGCTCCTTGCGGGCGAGAAGGCCGCTGCCATAGACCGTGGCGCGCGCCAGTTTTCCCGCAAGTTCCGCGGGAAGGCCCGTTTTGGCTCCGGCCCTGGTCATGGCCTCGATCAGTAGAAAAACATAAGCCGGACCGCTGCCCGACAGCGCGGTCACGGCGTTCATCAGTTTTTCATCGTCGACCCAGACAACGTCTCCCACGGCTTGCAGCAGGTGGTTAATCTTGTGTCGGTCTTCACTTGTTATATGACTGTTGGCGCAGGCGGCTGTAATTCCGGCATGGATCGAGGCCGGGGTGTTGGGCATGGCGCGGACGATCTTGGCTGATGCGCCCAGATGCTTTTCGAAGAAGCCGATCGTCTTGCCGGCCGCAATCGACAGGAAAAGGGTCTTGGGCGAAGCGTAGCAGACGTAGTGGCCGATGACGTCGCCTAAGATCTGCGGCTTAACGGCAAAGACGATGACATCGGGCTTAAAATCGCTGGGAATAGCAGTGGCGTCATTGATGACGTGTATATGGGGATCCTTGGGAATGTCCTGCGCCGACGGCTCGACAATGACAGCACGGCTCAGCATGCCGTGCGCGAGCCAGCCGCGCAAAAGCGCGCTTCCCATCTTGCCGCAGCCGACGAGAAGAAGCGAAAGGGCGGGGGAAGAAGAGTGCGACATGTGGACCTCCGTTTTCATTCTTACACAGGGAGAGCTTTAAGGGAACCGCGAATGAACACGAATGGACACGAATAAGGTTTTTATTTCCATGTCGTACTGATACCAAAGGCCTTGATTTCTGATTCCTGCTTTAAAGTTTTGTCATTCAGAGGCTGCAAATGCAACCGAAGAATCTTCTGCAGGATTTACAACCCTGTCGGGATCCTTCGCTGGCGCTCAGGATGACAGGTTAATGAATTCGTGTTTATTTGTGTTTATTCGTGGTTCTCTTCAAGCCTCGCCCACCGTTTCGAAAACGGCGGCGGAAAGGGCGTCGCGGGTGCGGATGTCGCCCGAGCTCAGCATTTTAAGGGTGGGGTAGAAGCGGTCACATTCGGCAGAGGCAAGATCCGTCAGGTCCGCCATGAGTTCAGCCGCGAAAACGGGCGGGATGCCGCGCAGCAGCATGGTATGGCGGAAGGTGGGCATCGAACCCTCGGTCGAAAGGTCGAAATGGCCGAGCCAGAGATTTTCGTTGATATGGGCCAGGACTTCGGCGGCATGGCCGCGGTGTTTTTCCAGCACGTCAAGCTCCATGACGCAGGCAAACAAAAGCGCCGCAAATTCGTCCTGCCATTCCATGTGAACGGTATAGCTTGCAGCTTTGCCCTTGATGGTAAAGGTCAGGTTGTCGCTGCCTGAACGCGGATCGATCGCCCAGCCTTGTTCGCGCGCGACCTCCTGAAAGGTTTCCAGGGGATTGTTTTCATCCTGCGGCAGTTCAAACGGCGATCCGATCATTTCTTTTTGCCCTGTTTTTTGTTTTTGTTGGCGGCTTTGGATTCAAGGGCGGCAATGCGCTTTTTAAGCTGCTCCTGCTCGAGCCTTGCTTTTTTAAGCATATCCTCGACCCGCTCGAAATCCTCGCGCGCGACAAGATCCATGCGGGCGATAATTTCGTCCACCCGTTCCCTGACCTCGCCGGTCATCTGTTCCTTCAGGCTGCCCAGCGCGCTCACCGCGCCGCCCACCATCTTGGCCAGATCGTCAAAAAATCGCGCATTTCTTGTCATAGTCTCTATGCCTTTATATTGTGGTTTCGTATCACAGATGGGCTATATTACGCAAGGAAAATCGGTCTTTTAGAATCTTAACCCATTGAAAAACAAGGGGTCATGCAATGATCGTAGTGACAGGCGGCGCGGGATTCATAGGGTCCAACCTGGTCGAAGGACTTGAAAAGCGGGGCTGCCGGGACATCGTCGTGTGCGACGTGCTGGGCACGGGCGACAAGTGGCGCAATATTGCCAAACGGGAACTGACCGACATCGTCCCGCCTGAGAGCCTGATGGAGTATCTCGAGCAGAACCGTGACGGGATCGAGGCCGTGTTTCATATGGGCGCCATTTCCGCCACGACAGAGCGCGATGCCGACAAGATCATTGAAAACAATTTTGCCCTGTCCAAAAAGCTTTGGCGCTTTTGCGCGGCCAATGACGTGCGCTTTATCTATGCTTCGTCGGCCGCGACCTATGGCGATGGCGGGCAAGGGTTCAGGGACGACGATGTGCCCGAGGCGCTTGAAAAACTAAAACCGCTCAACCCCTATGGCTGGAGCAAACATCTGTTCGACCGTTGGGTCGCGCGGGTGACGCAGAGCAACGATGCGAAGAATGAAGGCGCTCCGCCGCAGCATGTGGGTCTTAAGTTCTTCAATGTTTACGGCCCCAACGAATACCACAAGGGCGACATGATGAGCGTCGTGTGCAAGCTTTATCCCGAGATTAAAGCGGGCAAGAGCGCGCGGCTTTTCAAGTCCTGCAATCCCAAATACGGCGACGGCGGGCAGCTGCGCGATTTTGTGTATGTGCGCGACTGTGTTGATGTGATGCTCTGGCTCTTCGACAACAAGCACGTGAAAGGGCTTTTCAATGTCGGCACGGGCAAGGCCAGAAGCTTCAAGGATCTGGCTGAAGCTACGTTCAAGGCAGCTAATCTGAACGCGAAGATCGACTATATCGACATGCCCGAACATCTGCGCGACAAGTACCAGTATTTCACCGAGGCGGATATGGGCAAGCTCGCCCGCGCGGGGTATAAGAAGCCCTTTACCTCGCTCGAGGATGGAATCCGTGCTTACGTGCAGGATTACATGGCGAAGGATGATTGGTATGTGTGAGACCAGAGTAAATTTGGCCATGCCGGACTTGTTCCGGCATCCGGTGCGGCGAAGCCGCTTTTATTACGTAGGCCGGACCCCGGCCTTCGCCGGGGTGGCGTCTTTATCGGAGGAACACTGAATAATGACCCCCGGCATCCCATTCCCCGACATAAGCCCGATTGCCTTTTCGCTGGGACCGCTTCAGATCCGCTGGTATGCGCTGGCGTATTTGGCGGGATTTGTACTGGGCTGGCAGTATGCGCTCAAGCTGGTCAGGCACGATCCGGGACGCCGCCCCAATGCCGAGGACATCGACGAGATCCTGCCGTGGCTGGTGCTTGGCGTTATTCTGGGCGGGCGTCTTGGCTACGTCCTGTTCTACAATCTTGAATACTATCTTGAAAATCCCCTCCACATCCCGTTCGTCTGGGAAGGGGGGATGTCTTTCCACGGTGGTTTTCTGGGGGTGGTCGTGGCGATCATGGCCTATGCCCGGAGGCATAAATTCCAGGTGCTAGCGTTGAGCGATGTCATATCGTCGGTCGTGCCGATCGGGCTTTTCTTCGGCCGCATCGCCAATTTCATAAATGGCGAACTGTTCGGTCGGGTGACTGAAGTCTCGTGGGGCGTGGTCTTTCCCCAGGGTGGCAGTCTGCCCCGCCACCCCAGTCAGCTTTACGAGGCGTTTCTGGAAGGCATTTGTCTTTTCATTGCCCTCTTTATCGCGGGACGTTATCCCGGCGTCCGGCAAAGACCGGGAACGCTTTCAGGTATCTTCCTTGTCGGCTATGGGTTGAGCCGTTTTATTGTCGAGTTCTTCCGCGAGCCGGACGCTCAGATCGGTTATCTCTTGGGCGTCTTTTCAATGGGACAACTCCTGTCTTTTCCCATGATTTTACTGGGAGTTGGGATTGTCTATTGCAGTCAAAAATTAACATTAAAAAAATGAATGAAAAATCAGCCAATTAAAAAAGAATCTTCAAGCGATTTATTATTAAGAAGATGCGCTAATGCACCGATAACCTTGGCTTCTTTCATGTCTGAGGTGGTTGCGGCTTATTACGCCAGCCGCGATCCGTTCGGAAAGCAGGGTGATTTCGTCACAGCGCCCGAGATCAGCCAGATGTTCGGCGAAGTCTTGGGCGCGGGTTTGGTCGATCTTTGGCAAAAGATGGAAAGCCCGAAAGAATTTTCATTGGTCGAGCTTGGCCCCGGGCGCGGGACCCTGATGGCCGATATTTTGCGGGTGATAGGAAAAATTATGAGCAAGTGCCACCCCGGCGAAGGCCGGGGTCTGGCTGTAAAAGACGGGCGGGAATGCCGGATCGCGGGCCAAGCCCGCGATGGCGGGGAAGGGTGTTTTTCTTTATTCCTTCTCGAAAACAGCCCGATCCTGAAATCGGCGCAGGCGCGGGCACTTCATTCTCATAATCCCGTTTGGGTATCTTCGCTGGAAGAACTCCCCAAACGTCCGGCGATCTTTGTGGCGAATGAGTTTTTTGACGCGCTGCCCATTCACCAATTCCAGATGGAAGACGGAATGTGGCAGGAACGTTACGTGGCCTATGACGACGGGCGCGGCTTTCACTTTATTCTGCAACCGGCAGACGGCATGATCGCCCATCACCTGAAGGAAAGCTTCCCGGAAGCCAAAAACGGCGATGTGTTCGAGCTTTGCCCGGAAGGCCTTGCGGTCATGGCCGGGATCGCGCGGCATATCAAAAAGCACGGCGGCTTTGCCGTGATCATCGACTACGGCCACAAGCAGAGCGGGCTTGGTGAGACGTTGCAGGCCGTCAGGGATCACAAATACGTCCCGCCGCTTGAAAATCCGGGCGAGGTGGATTTGACGGCCCATGTCGATTTTGGCGCGCTGGCGGAGGTTGCGGTCCGCGAAGGTTGCAGGGTTCTTGAGATGACAACACAGGGCGAACTTCTGAAGGGCTGGGGGATTGAGGCGCGGGCCCAGATGCTGCTCAAAAACGCGACGCCCAAACAGGCCGAGGATATTCGCTCAAGCCTTCACCGCCTGACTGATCCTGCCGAAATGGGCGATCTCTTCAAAGCGATGGTGGTGGGGTAAGGGTAAATCCTTACTTCGTGTTCCTGCGAAGGCAGGAACCCATTGAAAACCAGGGGCCCCTGCCTTCGCAGGGGCGCGAGCGTGTAAAATCAATACCACACCGTCGTCGTGCGGTGGGTGGGTTTGGCGCTGATGGCAGGTTCGCCGCCGCGGCGCCAGAGGATATGGTCGATGTTCATCGCCGTGACGTTGCGGCCTTGCTTCAGGGCTTGGGCCTTCATCAATTCGGCCACATGGATGGAGGCGGCACGGAGTTCGGTTTCTTCCTCGCTGCCGCGTTCCAGTGGGATCAGCTTGTCGATTTTCTCAGCCAAGGCTGGTGTATAAGACAAAATTCCGTCATGGCGCAGGACGTGCGGTACGCGATTGTCGGCGAAGATGGTAAGTGCGCCTATGTCTTTGAAATCGGTGACGCCGGCCAGATGCAGATCTGCCGCCATGATCTGTGCGCGTTTGAGGATCGGGATGTCACGGCCTTTATATTGGGCGAAATCATGAAATGTCGGCCAGCTTGCGAGTGTTTCAACCAGTTTCACGGCCGAGCCTTGTGCGGCGTTGATCAGATTCATAGACTTGCCCTGATATTCGGTGATGATCTTTTTGCCTGTTTCGCGCAGATGCTGGACGAAGTGTTGGAATAATTGATCAATATGCGCGTTTTGTCCGGCTGGAATGTCAAAAACCCGATAAAAATCAGATGCCATGGCGAAGACCCATTTCTCCGGCGCGTTCATTTCGCCGCGTTCAAAGGCGGCCTTCAGGCCCTTGGCAAAAATTGTGTAGCCGAAGGCGATGCCTTCGTCGCGGGCCTGCCGGAAATACCCCGAGCCGAAATTGAGGCTGTCGAGCGCCACTATATATGACGCGGTTTCTTCCCTGTCTTTGGAAACAAAGTGGTCGTCATTAAGCCCAGTCGTGATGTCGTAGCGGTCCAGAAGGTCGGCGACATAGCCCGCGATTTTTTCTTTATTGATCGAGACATGTTGCGCTTCGTCGGATATGCGGGCGCAGGACTCGCGCACGTCGTCGAGCAGGGAGGGGGATGGATTTGGTTTTAGGACCTTGGGCTGGAACATGTAGGAGAGGGTAGCTAGGTTTTATGGTTATGTCAATATAGTATCGCCATGCCGCCGAAGGGCGGCATCCGGCAAAGATTTATAAAGGGCATGCAAAGCATGCCCTCCAGACCCCGGCCTTCGCCGGGGTGGCGTAAAAAGTTATGCGGAAGAAATTAAATATCTAATATAAAGGATGCATGACCCCATCCAAGCTTCAGCACGATGCGTTAAAGCTCACCAACATCGCCCACGGCTTCTTCACCCGCAAGGGCGGGGCGAGCGGCGGTATATATGACTCGCTCAACTGCGGCCTTGGTTCCAGTGATGACCGGGACTCTGTGTTGAAAAACCGTAGGGCCGTGGCCGAAGCGTTGGGGGTAGCATCGGGTGAGCTTTTGACCGTGCATCAGGTCCATAGCGGCAAGGCGGTCGTGGTCGATCAGCCGTGGGAGCCGGGCAAGGGACCCGAGGCCGATGCCCTTGTGACGAACAAGCCGGGAATCGCGCTGGGTATTCTGACGGCGGACTGTGTGCCTATCCTTTTTGCCGATGACAAAAAAGGCGTGATTGGCGCGGCCCACGCGGGCTGGAAGGGCGCGATCGGCGGGGTGATCGAAGATACGGTCCGCAAGATGCAGGAACTGGGAGCGGAGCCAAACGACATCGTAGCCGTTATCGGCCCTTGCATCACCGGACGCTCATATGAAGTGAGCTCCGAGTTTCTGACGCCATTTATTAATGAATCGCCCACTAATCGCCGCTTTTTCAAGGAAACTCCTAGGTCAGACAAGTTCCTCTTCGATCTTCCTGAATATGTTAAAGAAAAATTGGCCAAAGCCGGGGTTGGGAGAATCGAGCGCCTTGATCGTGATACATGTCTTGAGGAGGATACTTTTTTCAGCTATCGCCGGACCTGCCAGCGCGACGAGAAAGACTATGGCCGCCAGGTATCTGCGATAGCCCGAACAGGGTAATTTTATTACTTTTACTCATCTAAAAGTAAAATTTCATAATCCTTCTTCAGGTCCTCGCTCCAACCGCGCAGAAAAACTCACTTTTCCTGAAAGATATGCTTGACGGATTTCAAAAACATAAGATATATTCCGCGCACCTGAATTGATGGGCTGGTGGTAGGCGAGAATCCGTCTAGACGCAGTCCGGTGCAAACCGAGCGAGTCACCTGCAGCGAAAAAGGGTTTATCCCTCGCGCATGCGGGTTTTTGTTTCGCCAAGTTCCCGTCATTTTGGTCTTGTTTTTTGGTTTTAAAACGGAAGAGAAGGGCTTTAAATGCCAACATTTAACCAGTTAGTCCGCAAGCGCCGCAAAGCGCCGGTGTTCAAGACGAAGGCTCCCGATTTGATGGGCAACCCGCAAAAACGCGGCGTCTGCCTGCGCGTGTACACGACCACCCCGAAAAAGCCGAACTCGGCTCTTCGCAAAGTGGCCCGCGTGCGCCTGACCAACGGCCGTGAATCGTCCTGCTACATCCCTGGCATCGGCCACAATCTGCAAGAACACGCGGTTGTGCTGGTCCGCGGCGGCCGCGTGAAGGATCTTCCCGGCGTCCGTTACAAGATCATCCGTGGAACCCTGGATACCCAAGGCGTGGACAAGCGCCGCCAGTCGCGCTCGCAATACGGCGCGAAGCGTCCGAAGTAAGATTTGAAGGAGTGAGAAAGACATGCGTCGTCGTTCAGCCGAAAAAAGAGTGATCCTCCCCGATCCCAAGTACAAGGACGAGGTTGTCACGAAATTCGTCAACAGCCTGATGTATCACGGCAAGAAGTCGGTCGCCGAAAGCATCCTTTACGGGGCTTTCGACCTGATCGCGCAGCGTACGAAGCAAGATCCGCTCAAGGTTTTCCATGAAGCGCTCAACAAGGTGAAACCCTTCGTTGAAGTGAAATCCCGCCGCGTCGGTGGCGCCACCTATCAGGTTCCGGTCGAAGTTCGTCCGGCGCGCGCGCAGTCGGTTGCAATCCGCTGGATCATTGAAAGCGCCCGCAACCGCTCGGAAAAGACGATGACCGAGAAGCTCGCGCGCGAGATGGAAGATGCTTACGCTGAGCGTGGTGCTGCGATCAAGAAGCGCGAAGAAACGCACAAGATGGCAGAGGCCAACAAAGCCTTCTCGCACTACCGCTGGTAAGGAATTAGGGAAGAAGAGGAAAGTAAAGTCCCATGTCTGACATCAAGAAATATCCGCTCGAACGGTATCGCAATATCGGCATCATGGCCCACATCGACGCGGGCAAGACGACGACGACCGAGCGTATTCTCTATTACACCGGCAAATCCCACAAGATCGGCGAAGTGCATGAAGGCACGGCGACGATGGACTGGATGGAGCAGGAACAAGAACGCGGCATCACGATCACCTCAGCCGCCACGACCTGCTTTTGGAAGGATCACCGCATCAACATCATCGATACGCCGGGCCACGTGGACTTCACGATCGAAGTCGAACGCTCGCTGCGTGTGCTCGACGGCGCCTGCGCCGTGTTTGACGCCGTCTCTGGCGTTGAGCCGCAGTCTGAAACCGTCTGGCGCCAGGCCGACAAGTACGGCGTGCCGCGTATCTGCTTCATCAACAAGATGGACCGTGTCGGCGCGGATCACCAAATGTGCGTTGACATGATCAAGGACCGCCTGGGCGCGCGTCCGCTGGTCATCCAGCTGCCGATCGGTGTTGAGGCCGCTTTTGTCGGGATCGTAGATCTGGTCAAGATGCGCGCGTTCATCTGGAAAGATGAATCGCTGGGCGCTGAGTTTTATGAGGCCGACATTCCGGCCGACATGAAGGCGAAAGCCGAAGAAGCGCACAAGGCGCTGGTCGAGCTCGCCGTCGAGCAAGACGATGCCGCGATGGAAGACTATCTGAACGGCAAGGAGCCGTCGGTCGAAGTTCTCAAGAAATGCATCCGCAAGGGGACCGTCACAAGCGCGTTCTTCCCTGTTATCTGCGGTTCGGCGTTCAAGAACAAAGGCGTTCAGCCGATGCTTGATGCTGTCGTTGATTACCTGCCTTCGCCGCTCGACATCGGCGCGGTCAAGGGTCAGGACGTCGATGACAAGACCAAGGAAATCATGCGCGAGCCCAAGGCCGATGCGCCGTTTTCGGGCCTTGCGTTCAAGATCATGAACGACCCCTTTGTCGGTACGCTGACCTTCGTTCGCATCTATTCCGGCACGCTCAATGCCGGCTCTTACGTCATCAACTCGGTTAAAGACGAAAAAGAGCGCGTTGGCCGCATGCTTCTCATGCACGCGAACAACCGTGAAGAGATCAAGGAAGCCTCAGCTGGCGACATCGTCGCTCTCGTGGGCCTCAAGAACACAACGACGGGCGACACGCTCTGCGATCCGGACAAACCGGTCATCCTCGAGCGCATGGAGTTTCCCGAGCCGGTCATCGAGATCGCGGTCGAACCCAAATCCAAGGCGGACCAGGAAAAAATGGGCATGGCGCTCCAGCGTCTTGCAGCCGAGGATCCCTCGTTCCGCGTCGGCATCAACCAGGAAAGCGGCCAGACCATCATCAAAGGGATGGGCGAACTTCACCTCGACATCATCGTCGACCGCATGAAGCGCGAATTTAAGGTCGAAGCCAATATCGGTGCGCCGCAGGTGGCATACCGCGAAACGATCACCCGCAAGTCGCAGGTCGATTACACTCACAAGAAACAGTCGGGCGGTTCCGGCCAGTTCGCGCGCGTCATCATCGACTTCGAACCGGGCGAGACGGGATCGGGCTTCGTGTTTGAAAGCAAGATCGTCGGCGGTTCGGTTCCCCGCGAATTTATCCCGGGCGTTGAAAAGGGCCTCGAAGGTTCGAAAGACACGGGCGTTATCGCAGGTTTCCCTTGCATCGACTTCAAGGCCACGCTGGTGGACGGCGCCTATCACGACGTCGACTCTTCAGCTCTGGCGTTCGAAATTGCGGCGCGTGCCGCCTTCCGCGAGGGGCTGCCGAAATGCAATCCCGTCCTGCTCGAACCTATCATGAAGGTCGAAGTTGTGACGCCGGAAGATTATCTGGGTGACGTCATCGGCGACTTGAACAGCCGCCGGGGACAGATCGCCGACATGGGCAGCCGCGGCAACGCCCGCGTGGTGACGGCCATGGTGCCGCTCGCCAACATGTTCGGCTACATCAATACCCTGCGCTCGATGAGCCAGGGACGTGCGCAATACACGATGCACTTCGATCACTATGATCCGGTGCCTCAGATGATTGCGGATGAAGTGAAGAAGAAGTACGCGTAAAGCTTTGGTCCAAAGTCAAATTTTAAGGAGAGGAAACGAGAAATGACTAAGGAAAAATTCGAAAGAACGAAACCCCACTGCAACATTGGCACGATCGGCCACGTTGACCACGGGAAAACGACGCTGACGGCAGCGATCACGAAAGTGATGGCGGAAGCCGGCCGCGCCAAGTTCATGGCCTATGACCAGATCGACAAGTCGCCTGAAGAAAAAGAGCGCGGCATCACGATCTCGGCAACCCACGTCGAGTATGAGACGGAAAACCGTCACTACGCCCACGTTGACTGCCCCGGTCACGCCGACTACGTGAAAAACATGATCACCGGTGCCGCCCAGATGGACGGCGCCATTCTGGTCGTGTCGGCCGCCGACGGCCCGATGCCGCAAACGCGCGAGCACATCCTGCTCGCCCGTCAGGTCGGCGTTCCGGCTCTGGTTGTTTTCATGAACAAAGTCGACATGGCTGATAAAGACCTGCTCGACCTCGTCGAGATGGAAGTCCGCGAACTGCTGTCGAAATACGGCTTCCCGGGCGACAAGATTCCGATCGTCAAGGGCTCGGCGCTCGCAGCTCTTGAAGGCCGCGATGAAGCTATCGGCAAGAACATGATCATCGAACTCATGAAAGCGGTCGACGCTTCCATCCCGACCCCGGCGCGTCCGAAAGACAAGCCGTTCCTGATGCCGGTTGAAGACGTATTCTCGATCTCCGGCCGCGGTACGGTCGTGACGGGCCGCGTCGAGCAAGGTGTTGTTAAAGTTGGCGAGGAAGTCGAAATCGTCGGCCTCCGCCCGACGCAGAAGACGACGGTCACCGGCGTTGAAATGTTCCGCAAGCTGCTCGATCAGGGTGAGGCTGGCGACAACATCGGCGCACTCCTGCGCGGCACCAAGCGCGAGGAAGTCGAGCGTGGCCAGGTTCTCTGCGCTCCGGGCTCGATCAAGCCGCACACCAAGTTCAAGGCTGAAGCTTACGTCCTGACGAAGGACGAAGGCGGACGCCACACCCCGTTCTTCACGAACTATCGTCCCCAGTTCTATTTCAGGACGACGGACGTGACGGGCGTCGTCTCGCTGCCGGCTGGCACCGAGATGGTTATGCCGGGTGACAACGTTTCGATCGATGTCGAGCTGATTGCTCCGATCGCCATGGATGAAGGCCTGCGCTTCGCGATCCGCGAAGGCGGCCGCACCGTCGGCTCGGGCGTCGTCTCGAAGATCATCGAGTAAGAGGCTAAAAGCAATGGATAACGGCCCGCCCTTTCGGGCGGGCCGGGTTCCAAGAGGAAGAGAAGAAAATGGAAACGCAAAACATCCGTGTCAGACTCCGTGCCTACGATCACGGCATTCTGGATCAGTGTACGAAAGAAATCGTCAATACGGCGAAAAGGACCGGCGCATCGGTGCGCGGGCCCATTCCGCTGCCGACGCGGATTGAAAAGTTTACCGTTCTGCGCAGCCCGCACGTCGACAAGAAGTCGCGCGAGCAGTTCGAGATGCGGACGCACAAGCGCGTCCTGGACATCATCGATCCGACCCCGCAGACGATTGATGCGATGATGAAGCTCGATCTGGCGGCCGGCGTGGACGTCGAGATCAAGCTCTAAAGGTTTAACAAGAGGATAATAAAATGCGTACCGGCGTAATTGCACAGAAACTGGGGATGACCTCGATCTTCACCGATCAGGGCCAGCATGTCCCCGTCACCGTCCTGAAACTGGATGGCTGCCAGGTCATTTCCGTGATGACGGATGAAAAGAACGGCTACACCGCGCTGCAACTGGGCGCGGGCAAAGCCAAGACCAAGAACGTCAGCAAGCCGGTTCGCGGCCACTATGCCAAGTCGAAGGTCGAGCCCAAGGCCCATGTCGCGGAATTTCGCGTAGGCAAGGACGGCCTTCTGGAAGTGGGTTCTGAAATCACGGCTGATCACTTTGTTCCGGGCCAGTTCGTGGACGTTACCGGCATCACCATCGGCCGCGGCATGACCGGCGCCATGAAGCGCTGGAGCTTCGGCGGTCTGCGCGCGACGCACGGTGTTTCGGTTACGCACCGCGCGCACGGTTCGACCGGCCAGCGCCAGGATCCCGGCAAGGTTTTCAAAGGCAAGAAGATGGCGGGTCACTACGGCACCGAGCAAGTGACGACCCAGAATCTCAAGGTCGTGTCGATCGACGTCGACAACGGCTACATCATGGTTCAAGGCGCAGTCCCCGGCCACAAGCATTGCTGGCTTACGGTCAGGGACTCGGTCAAGAAGAAACTGCCGAAGGAAGCTCCGTTCCCGGCCAAGTTCCGCGCTGGAACGAAGGCTGAAGGTGCATCCGCGGCCGAGAAGAAGGAATAGGGCGATGAAGGTCTCCGTCAAGAATCTTGAAAACAAGGCGGTCGGCGATATCGAGCTGAACGACGCGATTTTCGGTATGGATGTCCGTAAGGATGTTTTGCACTCGATGGTCAACTGGCAGCTGGCGAAACGCCGCTCCGGCACACACAAGGTCAAGGGCATCAGCGAAGTGGCCGGCACGGGCAAGAAGCCGTATTCTCAAAAGGGCACGGGCAATGCGCGTCTGGGCTCGCTCCGCGGCGCGCAGCAGCGCGGCGGCGGCATCATTTTCGGCCCCGTGGTCCGCAGTCACGAGCATGATATGCCGAAAAAGATGCGCAAGCTTGCGATGAAAACGGCGCTGTCGGCGAAACAGGCGGGCGGCAAGCTCATCATCCTCGACGACGCAAAAGCCAAGACCCACAAGACGAAGGATCTGGTCAAGGCGCTCGATAAAATGGGCATTACCTCGGCGCTCATCGTGGGTGGCGAGAAGCTGGACGACAATTTCGTCCGCGCGGCGGGGAACATCCCGCACGTTGACGTCCTGCCGCAGATCGGCGCGAACGTATACGACATCATGCGCCGCGATACGCTGGTGCTGACGAAAGAAGCCGTGGCGCAACTGGAGGCGCGACTGAAATGACAACCGCAACCAAAGCAAAAAAATCCAAAGCCGGGACCGAGAAGGCCACGATGACGGAATGCCTCTATCAGGTGATCCGCTCGCCGATTATCACTGAAAAGGCGACGATGGCCTCGGGCTACAACCAAGTCACGTTCCGTGTACCGGTGGCTGCCACCAAGTCGGACATCAAGCAGGCGGTCGAAACGCTTTTCAAGGTCAAGGTGACCAAGGTCAATACGCTCATCCAGAAGGGCAAGCTGAAAGCTTTTCAGGGCCGCCCGACGCTGCGCAGCGACAGCAAGAAAGCCGTCGTGACCCTGGCCGAGGGCAACAAGATCGACGTCACGGCAGGCGTGTAAGGGAGATTTGAACCATGGCTCTTAAGAAACATCGTCCAGTAACCGCAGGCACCCGCCAGCTGGTCACCGTTGACCGCGGCGAACTCTGGAAGGGCAAGCCGCACAAGGCTCTGACCGAAGGCATGAACCGCGCGACGGGCCGCAACAACACCGGCAAAGTCACTGCGTGGCATCGCGGCGGCGGTCACAAGCGCCGCTATCGCATGGTCGATTTCAAGCGCCGCAAGTTTGATGTGGTCGCAACGGTCGAGCGTCTGGAATACGATCCCAACCGCACAGCCTGGCTTGCGCTGATCAAGTACAAGGACGGCGATATGGCTTATATTCTGGCGCCTCAAAAACTGGCCAAGGGCGACAAGGTCGTCTCGGGCAAGTTTGTCGACGTGAAGCCGGGTAACGCCATGCCGATTGGCAACATTCCTGTCGGTACGGTCGTTCACAATGTTGAACTCACTCCGGGCAAGGGCGGCCAGCTGGCGCGTTCGGCCGGGACGTTTATCCAGATCGTTGGCCGCGACGCAGGTTATACCCAGATGAAGATGTCGTCGGGCGAACTGCGCGTCGTGCGTGGCGACTGCATGGCGACCATCGGCGCGGTTTCGAACGCCGATCATTCGAACACGGTATATAGCAAGGCTGGCCGTATGCGCTGGCTGGGCTGGCGCCCGCACAACCGCGGCGTTGCGATGAACCCGATCGACCACCCCCTGGGCGGTGGCGAGGGCAAATCGGCCGGCGGCCGTCACCCGGTGACCCCGTGGGGCAAGTGCACCAAGGGCATGAAGACCCGCAAGAACAAGAAGACGAACAAGTACATCCTGCGCCGCCGCAAGAAAAAGTCGGCGGAATAACAGGGTAGGATATAGGAAAGAGGAGCAAATAACGTGACACGTTCAGTTTGGAAAGGTCCCTTTGTAGACCGCGACGTTCTGAAGAAGGCCGAGAAAGCCAAGGGTTCGGGCAAGCACGAGATCATCAAGACATGGTCCCGCCGCTCGACGATCCTACCGCAATTCGTGGGCCTGACATTCGGCGTCTACAACGGTAACAAATTCATCCCCGTGCTCGTGACCGACAACATGATCGGCCACAAGTTCGGCGAATTTTCGCCGACCAGGACGTTCCACGGTCACACCGGCCACAATGCAGCCGACAAAGCGGCTGCCGCAGCGCCGCCGGCGAAGTAAGGTAAAGGGTCAAGACAATGTCGAAACAGGCAAAGAAATCACGACTGAAGGAAACCGAGGCTTTCGCGAAAGCCCGCTATATCCGTGGCAGCGCCTACAAGCTCAACCTTGTGGCGGAAATGATCCGCGGCAAGCCGGCAGGGCGCGCGATGGTCGAGCTCGAATTTTCGCCCAAGCGCGTCGCCGTCGAAGTCCGCAAGGTTCTGGCGTCGGCGATTGCCAATGCCGAGAACAATCACAACCTCGATGTGGACCGCCTCTACGTCAAGGAAGCGACGGTAGGCCGCGCCTTCATCTTGAAGCGTTTCCATACGCGCGGCCGTGGCCGTTCGTCCGGGATCGAAAAACCCTACGCGAGCCTGACGATTATTGTCGGCGAGCGCGACGTAAACGAGACAAAAGCAAAAGCCAAAAAGGCAAAAGGTTCAACAAAGGCTGCTAAAGGCAAAGCCGAGAAGAAAGCCGAGGAGAAATAACGATGGGTCAGAAGGTTAACCCGATTGGTCTGAGACTGGGCGTCAACCGCACGTGGGACAGCCGCTGGTTTGCGGGCAAGGACTACGCGACGAAGCTGCTCGACGATCTCAAGCTGCGCGAATACATCTTTGAAAACCTGAAACCCGCAGGCATCAGCCGCGTGGTGATCGAGCGCGCTGCGACCAACACCCGCGTGACGATCCATTCGGCGCGTCCGGGCGTGATCATCGGCAAGAAAGGCGCGGATATCGAATCGCTGCGCAAGAAACTTTCGGGCCTGGCTGGCGGCGACGTTCAACTCAACATCGTTGAAATCCGCAAGCCGGAAACCGATGCCCAGCTGGTGGCCGACGGCATCGCTCAGCAGCTTGAACGCCGTGTGTCGTTCCGTCGCGCCCTCAAGCGCGCGGTTCAATCGGCGCTTCGCTTTGGCGCGGAAGGCATTCGCGTCAACTGTTCGGGTCGTCTGGGCGGCGCTGAAATCGCGCGGATGGAATGGTATCGCGAAGGCCGTGTGCCGTTGCACACCCTGCGCGCGGACATCGACTATGCAACCTCGCTGGCGAAAACGACTTACGGCATTATCGGCGTGAAAGTCTGGATCTATAAGGGCGAAATCATGGCCCATGATCCGATGGCGCGTGACAAGAAGAACGCCGAAAGCCAGCCGGCGCGGGTTTAAGAAAGAAGAAGTGAAGGAAAGGCGGGATTAGAAAGCCATGATGAGCCCAAAGAAAACCAAGTACCGCAAAGCGCACAAAGGCCGCATCCACGGCAAGGCGCAATCGGGCAATCTTTTGAACTTCGGCGCTTATGGCCTCAAGGCCCTCTCGCCCGAGCGCATCACGGCGCGTCAGATCGAAGCGGCCCGCCGCGCGATCACCCGTCACATGAAGCGCCAGGGGCGCCTCTGGATCCGTATTTTCCCCGACGTGCCGGTGACGAAAAAGCCGCTCGAAGTCCGGATGGGAAGCGGCAAGGGCTCGCCTGAATTTTGGGTCGCGCGCGTGAAGCCCGGCCGCATCATGTTCGAGGTCGCGGGCATTCCGCGTCAGGTAGCAGAAGAAGCGTTCGAGCTGGCGGCTGCCAAGCTTCCGGTCAAGACGAAGTTTGTCGCCCGTATCGGCGAAGGAAAGTAAGAGGTTGGTCATGAAGATTGCAGATGTAAGAGCAAAAGACGCAGCCGCGCTGAAGGGCGAGTTGATGAATCTCCGCAAGGAGCAATTCAATCTCCGCATCCAGCGCACGAGCGGCCAGCTTCAGAATACGGCGCGTGTTCGTGCCGTGCGCAAGGATATTGCGCGCATCAAGACAGTGCTTGCCGAGATGAAGGCGGGCAAAGCGGGGAAGGCCACGAAGGCAGCCCCGAAAAAGAAAAAAACGGCTAAGGAGTAAGGAAAATGCCACGTCGTCAAATGGAAGGCAAAGTCGTCAGCGATAAGTGCGACAAAACGGTAACGGTTCTGGTCGAGCGCCTGACGAAGGACTCGATGTACGGAAAAATCATCCGCCGCACGGCCAAATTCGCCGCGCATGATGAAAAGAACGAATGGAAAGCGGGCGATGTTGTCACGATTGAGGAATGCCGTCCCATCTCCAAGCGCAAGACGTGGAAAGTTATTTCCGGCCGCAAGGGTGTCGGTCAGTACAGCACGAGCGAAGATCTGCCGCGCTACCTGATGACCAAAAAGAAATACCGTACGGAAGTAAAAGAAGCCGCTCCGGTCGCGGCGAAATCTGCGGCTCCGAAAAAAGCCAAAGCGGTCAAAACCAAGAAAGAAACGGCCGCTGAATAGGTTAACGGACAAGCGAAGACGAAGAAGCTAGAGAAGAAAGGTCAAAGACCATGATACAGATGGAAAGCAATCTCGATGTAGCGGACAACAGCGGCGCTCGCCGTGTCCAGTGCGTCAAGGTCCTGGGCGGCTCCAAGCGCCGGACGGCCAATATCGGCGACGTGATCGTGGTTTCGGTCAAGGACGCCATTCCGCGCGGTCGCGTGAAGAAGGGCACGGTCCACAAGGCCGTGATCGTCCGCACGACCAAAGGCATCAAGCGCGATGACGGCACAATGATCCGTTTTGATCGCAACGCAGCCGTTCTGATCAACGCAGCGGGCGAGCCGGTCGGGACCCGTATCTTCGGCCCCGTCACGCGCGAGCTGCGTTCGAAGAACTTCATGAAAATCATGTCACTGGCGCCGGAGGTGCTCTAATTATGGCGACGAAACTGAAGATTAAAAAAGGCGACAAGGTTTTTGTCCGCACAGGGCAGGACAAAGGCAAGACCGGCGAGGTTCTGAGCGTCCTTAAAGACGACTGCAAAGTCATCGTCAAGGGCATCAATGTCCGCCAGAAGCACAAGAAGCCGTCGCAAGCCGGCCCCGGCGGGATCGAGAAGAAGGAACTTCCGATCCATGTATCGAATGTTTCCCTGCTGGACCCGAAATCGGGCAAGCCGACGCGCGTCGGTTTCAAGCTCGGCAAGGGGGATAAAAAGGTTCGCATCGCCCGCAAATCCGGCGAAGCGATTGATGGATAGAGAGGTTTAGGTCATGAAAAAGAGCCTTGCACGTTTGCAAAAAGAATATCAGGACAAGATCCGTCCGGCGATGAAGCAGCAGTTCGGCTACAAGAACGACTATGCTGTGCCGAAGCTGGACAAGATCGTCATCAACATGGGCGTTGGCGACAACACCCAGGACAGCAAGCGCATTCAGGCGGCCGTGGCCGATCTGACCAAAATTGCGGGTCAGAAGCCGGTCGTTACCCACGCCAAGAAGGCGATTGCGCAGTTCAAGCTGCGCGAGGGCTTGGCCATCGGCTGCAAAGTCACGCTGCGCGGCCAGCGCATGTACGAGTTTCTCGATCGCCTGATCACGATCGCGATGCCGCGCATCCGCGACTTCCGCGGCGTGTCGGACCGCAGTTTTGACGGTCGCGGCAACTACGCGCTCGGCCTGAAAGAACAGATTATTTTCCCTGAAATCAACTTCGACGCAGTCGACAAGGTTCGGGGCATGGACATCATCATTTGCACAACGGCAAACACCGATGAGGAGGCCAAGGCGCTTCTCAAAGGGTTCAGTATGCCGTTTCGCAGATAATAACAGGAGCCGGAGGAATTAATGGCAACGAAAAGTTCCATCAACAAGAATAACCGCCGCAAGAAAATGGCAAAGAAATATGCCGGCAAGCGCGCGCGTCTCAAAGCCATCGTGCAGAACAAGTCCCTGCCGATCGAGGAGAGGTTCGCCGCAACGCTGAAATTGGCCAAGCTGCCGCGCAACGGGCATCCCAACCGGGTCCGTAACCGCTGCGCGCTGACGGGCCGTTCACGCGGCAACTACAGAAAATTCGGGATGTCCCGCCTGATGCTCAGGAAACTGGCAACAGAGGGCATGATCCCCGGTATTACGAAGTCAAGCTGGTAGTCGAAGGAGGCATCAGACAATGGCATTTACAGATCCACTCGGAGATTTACTCTCTCGCATTCGGAACGCCCAACGCGCCCGGTTAACGACGGTTTTAAGCCCGTCTTCAAAACTGCGCGTCAACGTGCTCGAGGTTTTGAAGCGCGAAGGTTACATCCGCGACTACTCGCTCGCCAAGGACAAGCGCGGCATCTCCGAAGTCAGCGTCGAGCTGAAGTACTTCGAAGGCAAGCCGGTCATCCGCGAGGTATCGCGCGTATCGACGCCGGGCCGCCGGGTTTATACCAAAATCAACGATCTGCCGCGCGTTTATAACGGGCTTGGCATTTCTATTCTGTCCACGCCCAAAGGCGTGATGTCGGATAAAGAAGCGCGGGCTGCCAATGTCGGCGGCGAGCTTCTCTGCCAGGTGTTTTAAGGAGTAAAGGATTTAACCATGTCGCGACTTGCAAAACATCCGGTCAAGCTTCCGCAGGGCGTTACTGCCGCGATTGCTGGCCGCAAAGTGACGATCAAGGGCAAGCTGGGCGAGCTTAGCCTTGCTCTCGTTGACGGCGTCAACGTTCTTCAGAAGGACGGAGAATTGACGTTCGAACTCAAGAACGAAAACGATCGCCTGACGCGCGACATGTGGGGTACGACCCGCGCGCTCATCTCGTCGATGGTCAAGGGCGTTTCGGTCGGTTATTCCAAGAAGCTTGAACTCGAAGGCGTGGGATACCGCGCCAACATGCAAGGCAAGAAACTTGTCCTGCAGCTGGGCTTCAGCCACGATGTCGAATTTGCCGTTCCGGCGGGGATCGAGATCAAGTGCCCCAAGCAAACCGAGATCGAGATTTCAGGCTTTGACAAGCACAGGGTCGGCCAGGTGGCCGCCGAGATTTACCGCATGCGTCCGCCCGAGCCCTACAAAGGCAAAGGCATCCGCTATACGGGTCAACGCATTCTCCGCAAGGAAGGCAAGAAGAAGTAAAGGGTAGGTAGGACCATGTACGCGAAGAAAACCAATACGAAACAGCGCCGCATTCTGCGGACGCGCACCAAGCTGAAGTCGTCGGCCAACGGCCGCCCGCGTCTTTCGGTGCACCGTTCGGGCCAGCATATTTACGCCCAGGTCATCGACGACGAAAAAGGCGTGACGGTGGCGGCGGCTTCGACGATCGACAAGGACCTGAGCGCCAAGATCGGCAAAACCATCAACAAGGAAGCAGCTGTTGCTGTCGGCAAGCTGGTGGCGGAGCGCGCGAAGAAAGCGGGCGTCAGCAAGGTTGTGTTCGATCGCGGACATTACATGTATCACGGGCGGATCAAGGCGCTGGCGGAAGCCGCGCGTGAAGCCGGGTTATCATTCTAAGAAATTAAAGGGAAAGCATCAAAGATGACAAACGAAGTGGCTGAAACACCGGAAACGGAACAGAAGGAAGAAGGCGGCGGCCGTAAGGGACGTGGCGGGCGCGGGCGTGAGCGCGGCGAACGTGGTGAGCGTGGCGAGCGCGGTGAACGCGGCGGTCGTGATCGTGGCGGTGACCGTGAAGGCGGTCGTGACCGTGAAGGCGATGGCATGGTTGAAAAACTGGTGGCCATCAACCGCGTTGCAAAAGTTGTGAAGGGCGGTAAACGTTTCGGTTTTGCGGCTCTGGTTGTGGTCGGTGATGGCCGCGGCCGCGTCGGTGAAGGCAAAGGCAAGGCGCGTGAAGTCAGCGATGCCGTTAAAAAAGCAACCGATCAGGCACGCAAGAAGCTGATCCGCATCCCTCTGCGTGAAGGCCGCACCCTGCATCACGACACCGAAGGCCGCTTTGGCGCGGGTCGTGTGCGTCTGCGCACGGCGCCGCCGGGTACCGGTATTATTGCGGGCGGTCCGATGCGTGCTGTTTTCGAAGCCATCGGTATTCAGGATGTTGTGGCCAAATCGGTCGGCTCGTCCAACCCCTATAACATGGTGAAGGCGACGTTCGCCGCGCTGCAGTCGATGGAAAGCCCCCGCATGGTGGCTTCCCGCCGTGGTCGCCGCGTGAACGAAGTCCTCGGCAAGAAGGAAGAGGAGAAGGCCGATGAGTGAGGCAAAAGCAAAAACCGCAGCTCCTGCAAAGAAAGCAGCGGCTCCTAAGAAAGCTGAAACGGCAACCAAAGCCGCTGCCCCGAAAAAGTCGGGCGCGCGCGTTGCCGTGATCCAGATCCACAGCGGCGCGGGCCGTTCGGATGCGCAGATCGCAACACTCAAAGGCCTCGGCCTTGGCAAGCTGCATCGTCGCGTTGAACTGGAAGATACGCCCTCCGTGCGCGGCATGATCAATGCGGTCAAGCATCTTGTCTGCGTTGAAGGCGAAGGCAAGTAAGTTATTTAGTAAGAAAGGTTAAAGTCATGAAACTCAATGAGCTCAGATCAAATCCCGGCGCGCGGCAGCGTCGCATGACGGTCGGACGCGGTATCGGTTCCGGCAAGGGCAAGACCTGCGGCCGCGGCGTGAAAGGCCAAAAGGCCCGTACCGGCGTTTCGCTCAACGGTTTCGAAGGCGGCCAGATGCCGCTTTACCGCCGCCTGCCGAAAATGGGCTTTAACCAGCCCAACCAGTGCGATTACGTGGAACTCACGATCGAAAAACTGGCCGAGGCGATTGAAAGCAAGAAGATTGACATCAAGAATCCGGTCGATGCGGCGGCTCTCGTCAAGGGCGGGGTCATCCGTCGCGAACGCGATGGTGTTCGCCTGATCGGCAAAGGCACGATCAAGGGTAAAGTTACATTGGTCGTGGCTGGCGCTTCCAAAGGCGCAATTGCTTCGGTTGAGGCGGCGGGAGGCAAGGTCGAAATGACCTGCAAGGCCGAGGATGACAGCAAGCCCAAAGGCAAGCTTCAGCCCAAAGCCAAGCCGGCCAAGAAAGACGCCTGATTTTTTTAACTGTCCATCGGGCTGTCTGACGGATCTTTGATAGTCCGGTTCTCTTGAATTTACTTGGGGGAAACATGTCATCAGCCGCTGAACAGCTTGCAGCCAACCTGAATTTTGGAGCTTTTTCCAAGGCCGAAGAGCTTAAGAAGCGCCTTTGGTTTACGCTGGGTGCGCTTATCATCTATCGTCTTGGCACGTACATTCCGTTGCCGGGCATCAACCCCCGCGTGTGGAGCGAGATTTTCTCCCAAAAAGCCGGCGGTATTCTCGACATGTTCAATATGTTTGCGGGCGGCGCGCTCGAGCGCATGACGATTTTTGCTCTTAACATCATGCCCTATATCTCGGCCTCGATTATCATGCAGCTTGTCACTTCAATGGTTCCGTCGCTTGAAGCCATGAAAAAAGAAGGCGAAAGCGGCCGCAAGAAGATCAATCAATACACCCGTTACCTGACGGTTATTCTGGCCGCGGTCCAGGCCTATGGTCTGGCGGTCGGTCTTGAAGGCATGCAAGGGGGCAGCGGTTCCGCTGTCATCGATCCCGGATTCTTTTTCCGCATGACAACGGTTGTAACCATTATCAGCGGCACGATGTTCCTGCTCTGGCTGGGCGAGCAGATTACCTCGCGCGGCGTGGGCAACGGCACATCGCTTATCATCTTTGCCGGTATCGTGGCGGGTCTGCCGGCGGCAATTGCGGGAACATTGGAACTTGGCCGCCAAGGCGCCCTGTCGCCGATTATTCTGGCGCTTATCCCGGTGGTTGTTGTCGGTGTCATCGCCTTCATCGTTTTCATGGAGCGCGCCCAGCGCCGCCTGATTGTCCAATATCCCAAGCGCATGACAAGCGCGACCCGCGCCGCAACAGGCGAATCAAGTCATCTTCCCCTGCGCCTGAACACGTCGGGAGTCATTCCGCCGATTTTTGCTTCGTCGCTTTTGCTACTGCCCTTGACGCTGGTTGGTTTTTCCGACAGTTCAGGAGGCAGCGAATGGCTGGATGAAATTTCGCGCCTTTTGCAGCAGGGAAGCTTCGCCTACATGGGGCTTTATGCGACCTTGATCGTGTTTTTCTGCTTTTTCTACACGGCGGTTGTGTTCAACCCTGATGAAACTGCGGAGAATCTGAAGAAATACGGCGGTTTTATCCCCGGAATCCGTCCCGGCAAGAACACCGGCGATTATCTGGACTACGTTTTGACGCGGATCACCGTATTGGGGGCGGCGTATCTGGTGTTCGTTTGTTTGCTTCCCGAGTTTTTGATGATGGAATACAAGCTGCCGTTCTATTTCGGCGGTACCAGCCTTCTTATCGTTGTGTCGGTCATGATGGATACGGTGGCGCAGATTCACTCGCATCTGATCGCGCATCAGTATGAAGGACTGATCAAGAAAGCACGTCTGCGCGGGAGGCTGCGTTGAACATTATCCTGATGGGCCCACCAGGGGCGGGCAAAGGCACGCAGTCGCAAGTCCTGTGCGAAAAATATGGCATGGTTCCGCTTTCGACGGGCGATATGTTCCGTGCGCGGATCAAAAGCGGGGATGAGTTCGGGCAAAAAGTCAAAGACATCATAGCTCAGGGAAAATTAGTGCCTGATGAGCTGACGGTGCAATTGATCGCAGAGAGAATTGTTCAGGACGATTGCAAGAATGGTTTTCTGCTGGATGGCTTTCCGCGTACGCTCAAACAGGCTGAAATTCTTGAGGAAATGCTGGCGGAGAAAGGGTTCAAAATTGACGCGGTTGTCGAGCTTCAGGTTGACGATGCAAAGCTGGTCGAACGGATTTCAGGCCGTTTTTCCTGCGGTAAATGCAATGCCGGCTATCATGACAAATTCAAAAAGCCCAAAGTCGCGGATTGCTGCGATCAGTGCGGGGAAAAGAACAATTTTAAGCGTCGCCAGGACGATAATGCAGAGACCGTTAAGGAACGGCTCAATGTTTACCATAATCAAACAGCGCCGATTTTACCCTTCTATAAGGCCAAAGGCATGCTGAAAAGCGTGGATGGAATGGCGGATATGGCTGAGGTAACCAAGAGCATTGAGGCGGTTTTGGGCCCACCCAAGGCCGGATCCATCGGAGTTTCCCCTAAAATCAAGAACGGGAGGAATTAATATCTGGGCCCTAAGGCGAAACCTCAGGAATATTGAAATATCCTGTTGACGTTTTAGGACAAGCCCCTATAATGCGCGAGCTTCCTCAAAAAAGGAAGAATCAAGGTTTTTGAAGGGATTCGGGCGTGATGGCTGCGGTCCTTAAAGAGACGGCAGTTACAACAGTTAAAACAAAAGTGGCAGGAGTTCTAAAAAGTGGCACGTATTGAAGGCGTCAACATTCCGACCGAAAAGCCGATCGGCATTGCGCTGACCTATGTTTTCGGCATCGGGCGCACCAGTTCGACTAAAATTCTCAAGGCCGTCGGCATCGATTTCGGCAAGCGCGTCAGCACACTGACGGAAGACGAGATCAACCGCATCCGCGACGAGATCAAAGCCAACTACAAGACCGAGGGTGAGCAGCGCCGCGAAATCTCGATGAACATCAAGCGCCTCATGGATCTCAACTGCTATCGCGGCATTCGTCACCGCAGGGGACTGCCGGTGCGCGGTCAGCGGACGCATACGAACGCGCGCACACGCAAGGGCCCGGCCAAGACGATCGCCGGCAAGAAAATGGCCGTGAAGAAATAACAAATCAAAGAAATAACAGGTGAATGACAATGGCTGAAGCAGCAAAAGAAAAGACGGAAAAGACAGAAAAGACAGCGGAAAAAGCCGGCAAGGCGAAGACCGCAACCAAGGTCAAGAAGAAGGAGCGCCGCAATCTTACATCGGCGGTTGCCCACGTTAACTCGACCTTCAACAATACGATCGTCACGATCACGGACGCGCAAGGCAACGCGATTGCCTGGTCGACCGCAGGCAATCAGGGCTTCAAGGGTTCGCGCAAATCGACCCCCTATGCAGCGCAGATCGCAGCTGACGCAGCCGGTCGCAAGGCGCTCGAGTTCGGCGTGAAGACGCTCGACGTGATTGTTACGGGGCCGGGTTCGGGCCGTGAATCGGCTCTGCGCGGTTTGCAGGCGGCGGGTTTCACGATCAACTCGATCGTCGACATCACGCCGGTGCCGCACAACGGTTGCCGTCCGCGCAAGCGTCGCCGCGTCTAAGCGATTTTTGATTTCTGGGTTTTTGGACAACACTTAACTGAAAAAAGAAGAGGGCAGGACTTTGATACAGAAAAACTGGCAAGAGCTGATCAAGCCGCAAAAAGTTGACATCAGCACGGACAAGGATCCCAATCGTTTCGCCACGATCGTGGTCGAACCGCTTGAGCGCGGCTATGGCCTGACGCTCGGCAATACGATCCGCCGCGTTCTCCTGTCGTCCCTGCAAGGGGCGGCGGTTACGTCGATCCAGGTTGACGGCGTTCTCCATGAGTTTTCGTCGATCGACGGCGTCCGCGAGGACATGACCGACATCGTGCTCAACGTCAAGCAAATCGCGATGCGCATGCATGCTGAAGGTCCCAGGAAAGTCCGCCTCAAGGCTGAAGGCCCGTGTGAGGTGAAAGCCGGCATGATCGAAACCGGCCCGGATATTGAGATCATCAACAAGGAACTCGTCATCTGCACGCTTGGCAACAAGACCAAGCTGAACATGGAACTGACGGTTAATACCGGCAAGGGCTATCGCCTGGCCGCGCAAAACCGCCCGGAAGACGCGCCGATCGGCCTCATCCCGGTGGACAGCGTGTTCTCCCCATGCCGCAAAGTCAGCTACAAGGTTGAAGATACCCGCGTCGGCCAGATCACCGACTACGACAAGCTGACGATGGATATTGAAACCAATGGCACGATCAAGCCGGAAGACGCCGTGGCCTTCGCCGCGCGCATCCTGCAGGATCAGTTGTCCGTCTTCATCAACTTCAAGGAGCCGGAAGCGCAAGCCGCAGCCGAGGTCAAGAGCGACCTGCCGTTCAGCCGCCATCTCCTGCGCAAGGTTGATGAACTTGAGCTGTCGGTCCGTTCGGCCAACTGCCTCAAGAACGATAACATCATTTACATCGGCGATCTGGTCCAAAAGACCGAAGCCGATATGCTCCGTACGCCCAACTTCGGCCGGAAGTCCCTGAACGAGATCAAGGAAGTTCTGACCAACATGGGCCTGCATCTGGGCATGAAGGTTGAGAACTGGCCGCCCGAGAACATCGAGGAGCTGGCGCGCAAGATGGACGACTCGTTCTAATCAACGAGCAAGACTACCCGGGCATTGTGCCCAAAGCGGTGCTGTTGGATTTTAACCAAGGTATCGCCTGTGAAATCAGCCTCATGCGTGAGGCGCTGAAGAGAAGAAGGAGACCTGACCCATGCGTCATGGAAATAGAGGCCGCAAGCTTAACGTAACCGGTTCGCACCGTCTGGCGATGTTCGCCAATATGGCGGCTGCGCTGATCAAGCACGAGCAGATCGAAACAACCCTGCCCAAGGCAAAAGAACTGCGCCGTTTCATGGACAAGCTGGTAACGCTTGGCAAACGCGGCGGTCTCGCCAACCGCAGGCTTGCGATTTCGCGCCTGCGCGACGAAGCAATGGTCCAGAAACTTTTCAGCGTCATCGCCGATCGCTACAAAGACCGCAATGGCGGTTATACCCGCGTACTGAAAGCGGGTTTCCGTTATGGTGATATGGCGCCGGTTGCCATCATTGAACTCGTCGACCGCGATCCGTCAGCCAAGGGCCAGGACAGCGGCTTTGTTCCGTCCGAACATGAGACGAAAGAAAGCACTGAAGTAAACCCCGAAACGGGCGAACTTCAAACCAAAACCCGCAAGGCGCCCAGCGTTGAAAAACAGCGCGGCGATCGCGGCGGCAAGCCCAAAGCCCCCAAAGGCGGCGGCGGTCCCGGCAAGCCCACGGCCCCGCGCCGTCAGGCCAGCCGCGGTTCCGGCGGCGGCTCTTCCGGCGGCTAAGGAGAAGGACGGACGATGGCCTTATCCAAGAAAGAAGTCGACAAGGCCATCAAGTCTCTTTCACGCGAATTTAACAAGATCGCCATGTTCGGCTATGAAAAGGCCGGGCGGGGGCGCTACAAACTTGTCGTGGATTCCGCTCCTGAAACGAAGAAGAAAGAAATCGCCGAGCATGCCGAAAAGGTTGTCGGCCGGGCGCTGCAGAAGGACGAGATTGTTTATAACAATAACGGCCCTATCTACTTTTGATCACGCGATTATACGGGGTAGCCGCTTTTCGTTTTTGGACGAAGGCGGTATAGTTGTTTTCGACAAGGAACTCATCGGTGTCACCCCGTAGGTTTGTTTGACTTATAGTGACTTGAATAATTTATGACATGATTCTCTTATGTCATGCCCGCCTTGCGCGGGCATCTGGAAGACAGTCCTGTCGTCATATGACTTGATATGACGCGCTTTCCAGACCGCCGCGTAAAGCGGGGGTGACAAACAAGAAAGACCCTGCCATTAATTATTCAAAGCACTGCAGAGATCGAGGATTAATAGCCATGAAAACATTCTCAGCGTTTCTTCTCCTGATCTTACTTTCCTTCATTCCCGCCCACGCTCAAGGACCCGCTATCCCTCAATCTCAGGCCGAGATCAAGCTCAGCTTCGCGCCGCTGGTCAAAAAGGCCGCGCCGTCAGTCGTCAACATCTATACCAAGAAGGTGGTGCAGGAGCGGGTCAATCCCTTCTTTAACGATCCTTTGTTTCAGCAGTTCTTCGGCCGCCAGTTTGGTGGCGGGGGCGGTTTTCTGCGTAACCGGGTGCAAAGTTCACTGGGATCGGGAGTCATCGTCCAAAGCGACGGTCATGTCATCACCAACGCCCATGTCGTGCGCGGCGCGGAGGAGATCACGGTTATCCTTCATGACGGGCGCGAGTTTGAGGCCAAAAGGCTGTTGCAGGACGACCGGACGGATCTGGCGGTTCTGAAGATTGAAGGCAAGGGAGAGACGTTTTCGGCGCTTGAAGCTGGTGACAGTGACGCGCTCGAGGTGGGCGATCTGGTGCTGGCCATCGGAAACCCTTTTGGCGTGGGGCAGACGGTGACCAGCGGCATCGTGTCGGCCGTGGCGCGGACGGCGGTCGGCATTTCAGACTTCAATTTCTTCATCCAGACGGATGCCGCGATCAATCCCGGCAATTCCGGTGGCGCCCTGATCAACATGGCGGGACAACTGGTGGGCATCAATTCCGCCATTTTTTCCAAGGACGGCGGGTCGCTTGGCATCGGTTTTGCCATTCCGGTCAGCATGGCCAAGGCGGTCCTGAAGGCCTCGGCCAGCGGCGGGCGCGTGACGCGGCCCTGGAGCGGCGTTGTGATGCAGCGCATCACGCCCGACATGATTGAAGGGCTTGGCCTCTCAACGCCGCACGGCGCGTTGGTCAAAAGCCTGCATCCGTCAAGTCCCGCGGGGCAGGCAGGTCTTAAACCCGGAGACGTTGTCCTTTCCATTGATGGTAAGGAAGTTAACGATCCCGAAGCGCTGCGTTTTCGCATGGCGATGAAGGAGATCGGCACGCCCGTGGATCTGAAATTGTTCCGCAAAGGGCAGGCGCGGGATATTACCTTCAACGCCATTGCGCCGCCCGAAGATCCGCCGCGCAATGAAACCGAAATCAAGGGCCGGAACCCCCTGTCTGGGGCAACGGTTGCCAATCTTTCGCCTGCCGTGGTGGACGAGCTGGGCGATGCGGCCCCCGTCGATGAAGGCGTTGTTGTTTTGAATGCGAAAGGCGTGACGGCGGCGCGTCTGGGGCTTCAAAAAGGCGATGTGATCGTATCGATCAACGGCAAGAAGATCAAGGCGGTCAAGGATCTTAAATCTATTTTAGCCGACGAGCGTGTGACGCGCTGGAATCTGCAGATTCAGCGCGGCGAGCAGGTCGTCAATGTAACGGTGACGGGATGAAACCAGCTTCGCTTTTCGATGCGGGTGAGAAAGAGACCGCGGCAAACGCGCCCCGGCCTTTGGCTGACCGTCTGCGTCCCGAGAAGCTTGGGGATGTCGTGGGGCAGACGCATCTGTTTGCCGAGAACGGCATCATTGCCCGTGTGCTGGAACAGCGGCAGGTTCCGTCACTTATTCTGTGGGGGCCGCCCGGCTGTGGCAAGACAACGCTGGCCCGGCTTTTGTCGCAGCACACGGATCTGGCGTTCGAAGCGATTTCCGCCGTCTTCTGCGGCGTGGCTGACCTTAAAAAAGTTTTTGAGCAAGCCAAAATTCGCCGCGGTCAGGGGCGCGGGACGCTTTTATTCGTCGATGAAATCCATCGCTTCAACAAAAGCCAGCAGGATGCCTTCCTGCCCTATGTCGAGGACGGAACGGTCACGCTGGTCGGCGCCACGACCGAAAATCCGTCGTTCGAGCTTAACGCCGCGCTTTTGTCGCGCTGCCAGGTCGTGGTTTTAAACCGACTTGACGAGGCAGCGATCGAACAGCTGCTGCAAAAGGCCGAAGCCGAAATAGGCCGGAAATTGCCGCTGGACGATCAGGCGCGCGCAGCGCTCAAGGCCATGGCCGACGGCGACGGACGCTATGCGCTCAATCTGGCCGAGCAGGTCTTGCAATTGAAAACATCGGGGCTGATGGATGTTCAGGCGCTGATGAAAACGTTGCAAAAACGCGCGCCGATCTACGACAAGGCGCAGGAAAGCCATTACAACCTGATCAGCGCCCTGCACAAATCCGTTCGCGGGTCGGATGCCGATGCCGCACTTTACTGGTTTTGCCGCATGCTCGATGGTGGCGAAGACCCGCGCTATGTAGCCAGACGCATGGTCCGCATGGCGGTCGAAGATATAGGTCTTGCCGATCCGCAGGCGCTCCCGATGGCGCTGGCGGCGTGGGAGACGTATGAACGTCTTGGTTCGCCCGAGGGCGAGTTGGCGCTTTGTCAGGCGCTGGTCTACATGGCAACCGCGCCCAAATCCAACGCGGCTTATGTTGCGTACGGCGAAGCGATGGAAACGGCCAAGGCCAGCGGCTCGCTCATGCCGCCGAAACACATCCTGAATGCGCCGACGAAGCTGATGAAAGACATCGGTTACGGCAAGGATTACGCCTATGACCATGACGCCCAGCACGGCTTTTCCGGCCAGAACTACTTTCCTGACGGTATGCAACGTAGGCGCTTTTATGATCCGGTCGAGCGCGGATTCGAGCGCGAGATCAAAAAACGCATAGAGTATTGGGACAAGCTGAGGGATGAGAAGAACAGGGGGAAGGGGTGATGTCAACTTATGATGAAGGCGATTCATTCTCTGTATGTGTCGTCACGCCGGACTTGTTCCGGCGTCCATATGGATGCCGCAACCAGTGCGGCATGACAAAATAAGACAGGATTGAGAATGCTTCAAGTTGGCTTCAATACTCTCCTCTTCATCTTTCTCGGCGGCGGGCTTGGGTCCGTCCTGCGGCACTTTTCGGCAAGTAAGGCTGCCGATCTGTTCGGCATGGCGCTTCCTTACGGGACATTGTGCGTCAATGTGCTGGGTTCTTTTATTATCGGTGTTCTGGCAGAGACGATATCAACGCCCGAGACGCGAGCTTTTTTGCTGACAGGATTTCTGGGCGGGTTTACGACATTTTCGGCTTTTTCCCTTGATTTTTTTAAACTGGCGGAGACGGGTCAAATGACGCTGGCGTTGTTTTATGCCGGGCTTTCCGTTGTCTTGTCTCTTTTGGCTGTTTTCGGCGGCGTCTTTCTTGCGCGTGGGGTGCTTTGAATGATTGAAAACCGCGAAATCGATCAGGCCGACGACGGCATCCGCCTGGATCGCTGGATCCAGAAGCATTATCCGGGACTTGGTTTTGGCATGATGCAGAAAATCCTGCGCACGGGGCAGGTGCGGGTCGATGGCAAGCGCGCCAAGGCCAATACGCGCCTTGTGACGGGGCAGAAAATCCGCATTCCGCCGCAAATGGCTTTTGCGCCCAAGGAAGCGCCGAAGACCAGGACCGTCTCGCAGCGCGATGTTGATTTCATCCGTTCGCTCGTCATTTATGAAGACGACGCCGTTATCGTTCTGAACAAGCCAGCCGGGATCGCGGTGCAGGGAGGGTCCAAGCAAGGCGGCAAGCATATCGACCGTTATCTGGAAGGGTTGGCCCGGAACGGCGAAAAGCCCAAACTGGTCCACCGCCTTGATCTTGAAACCTCGGGCGTCTTGCTGCTGGCGCGTACGACCAGGGCAGCGCAGGCCCTGGGCGATATGTTCAGGGGGCGTGGCATCCGCAAATATTACTGGGCCATTGTCAGTCCCGCGCCATCGCGCGACGAGGGGCTGATCGACGTTCCGATCGGCAAGGTTCGGGGTGATGGCGGCGACCGTGTCATGGCGCTGGACGAAGACGATGGCAAGCGCGCGATCAGTATTTTCAAGGTGATCGAGCGAGCGGGCAGGAAAGCGGCCTGGGTTGCCTTCTGGCCGCGGACCGGGCGTACGCACCAGATTCGCGTTCATGCCCAGTTGGCTGGCATACCCATTATCGGCGATGACAAATACGGCCGGGGCGAGGAAGATATTCTGCGCGAGCTTCCCGAATTGCCGCAGCGACTTCATCTGCATGCGCGCCGCCTGATTTTGCCCGAGATTGTCCCCGGCGGGCGCAAGAAACTGGATATTACGGCGCCGCTTGGGTCCGATCTGCAAAAGACATGGGATTATTTCGGTTTCGATGCCAACAACAATGATGATCCATTCATGGACGAGGAATAAGATTGAAGCGCTTTTATAAAAAAGTATCCGTTCTGGCCGAGGGCAGCGGCTTTCAGGTTTATCTTGATAGCCGGGGGATTGTTACGCCCCTGAAAAAGCCGCTGATCGCCGCGACCGTCGAGCTTGCCGACGCGATTGCAGCCGAATGGGAGGGGCAGGGCGAGATCATCAAACCCGATACTATGCCGTTGACTCAGCTTTTGAACACGCAGATCGACAAGATCGAAGGTTCCGACAAGACCGCGATGACCGAAAGATTGGCTGAATATGCGGGCAGCGATCCGCTTTGTTATTTTGCGCCGACCCCGGCAGACCTGACGGCACGGCAGGAGAAAACCTGGAAGCCGTTGATCGAATGGGCTAAAAAATCAGCGCATATGCCGCTTATCATGACTGTTTCGGCAACGCATCAGCCGCAGCCGGAAACGGTGCGTAAGCAGGCTCTGGCACTCATGAATGCGTTTTCTGCGCCGATGCTGACGGCGTTCCAAGCGGCGGTCGGGGTATGCGGATCGTTTGTGGCTGCGCTTGCTATGATCCAGGGACACATCAGCCCTGAAGAGGCTTATAAAGCAGCGCTTCTGGAAGAACTGTATCAGGCCGAAAAATGGGGTGGCGATCCCGAGGCGGAGCGCCGCCGCAAGGCCATTCATGATGAACTGGAGGCTGTTCATCGTTTCTTAACTCTTTCACGGCAAAATCCCTCTTTACAGGACTAGATGGCCGGGATATATTGGTTTTGGCTATTGATTCAACTTTTTTGAAAGGAGGGCGCCTTACAATGATTACAAACATGCACATCGCAACCGGCGTTCTCCCTGTCGTCCCGAAACCGGGCCGTCGTTTCTGAAGCCACTTTCTTAAAAATTCAGAAGGGAAAGCGCCCGTTGCGCCTAAACGGGTCTTGCGGTTTTTATTCAAAGGGATTGACACATGACTGACTTCGATGATGAACAAGAAAATGAACTGAGGAAGAAGGACCCCGTCCGGTGGGGCGAGGTCGTCGCTTTCGCGTGGCGTTATTGGCGCGCGCAGCCCGGGCTTCTGGCGCTGTGCAGCACGCTTTTAGTTGTGGGAACACTCTGCGATTCCGTGATCCCATTCTTCTCCAAGAAAATCATTGATTCGCTGGCCAATGGACATGCGGGCCTGGCGGGACAAAAGGAAGCCGCTTTTATAGGTGTCGCCGGGTTTTTCGGTTTTGCGCTTCTGCATCACATCATCCGTGTCGCCGGTCTTTTTTGCTATTGCAAGACGTCGATCCGCGCCATGCCCATGATTGTCGATCGGGCGCTTTTCAAGATCTCGCGCCTCAGTACCGACTGGCACATCAACAGCTTTTCGGGAGCGACGGTGCGCAAGATTACGCGTGGCATGTGGGCCTATGACACTTTTGCCGATACGATTTTTATGGGTCTTGCCCCCGCCGTTGTTATTTTGGTCAGCGTGACGGCGATCCAGTTTGTGCATTGGCCCATGATGGGGCTTATATTCGGCGTAGGTTTCATGATTTATGTCGTGATCAGCGCGCTTTTGGCCATGCGCTATCTTGCGCCCGTGGCGCAGGCATTCAACGAGACGGATTCAGCTTTGGGGGCGGCGCTTGCTGATACCATTACTTGCAATGCTGTCGTTAAGTCGTTCGGCGCGGAGGCCCGCGAGGAGGAGTTTATACGTGCCAAACTGGGCACATTTACGAGCCGTTTCTGGCGCCTGATTGTGCACTGGGCAAACGCGGACATGCTGCAAAGCATTCTTCTGACCGTCATGATGGGTATTATCGTGGGATATGCCGTTTGGCTCTGGTCTGTCGGTCGCGCCACGCCCGGCGACGTGACGTTTGCGATGAGCAGCTGTTTTATTCTGAATAGCTATATCCGCGACATAGGCTCCAAGATCCGCACACTCCAGCGCTCGATTAACGATATGGAAGACATTGTCCGCTTCGACCGTATGGCGCTGGACATTATCGACCGGAAAGGCGCTGCGAAGCTGTCCGCTCCCGACGGCCATGTCGCCTTTGACCGCGTGACGTTTGGCTATGCCAACCAGAAGGATGATGTTTATCAGGATCTTTCCGTGCGTATAGCTCCGGGCGAGAAGATCGGTCTTGTCGGACATTCCGGTAGCGGAAAAAGCACTTTCGCTAAACTCCTGCAACGGCTTTACGATATAAAGGGCGGGCGTATCCTGATTGACGGGCAGGACATTGCCGGCGTCACGCAGGAAAGCCTGCGTCATGCCATTTCCATCGTGCCGCAGGACCCGATCCTGTTCCATCGCACTTTGGCAGAAAATATCGCCTATGGCCGTCCTGATGCCACGCGGGAAGAGATCGTCCGCGCAGCGAAATTGGCCCATGCGCATGAGTTCATCGACGTTCTGCCCAAGGCTTATGATACGCTGGTTGGCGAGCGCGGCGTCAAGTTGTCGGGCGGCGAGCGGCAGAGGGTTGCGATTGCGCGCGCTATTCTGGCTGATCGTCCGATCCTGATCATGGATGAGGCAACGTCGAGTCTTGACTCGGTCTCAGAAGCGCTCATTCAGGACGCGCTTGACAACCTGATGAAGGGGCGCACGACGATCATCATCGCGCACCGCCTGTCGACCGTACAGAAGGTGGATCGCATTTTGGTTTTTAATCATGGTCAGATTGTCGAGCAGGGATCGCACGCCGAACTTGTTATTAAGGAGTCTGGAGTTTATCGTGGTTTCTTCGAAAAACAGGTGGGCGGCTTGATCGGCGAGGAGCGGGAAAGGGCCGCATAAAATGTTAAATATGTCATTGTTTTTAATATATTATTTCTACTTGACAGTATATATTAGAATATTAGAATGGCTTTAATGAAAATAAAATCCGTCCTGAACAACGTCCTTGAGCGCGCGGCGCAATCGAAGCCTGTGCAGTTTTTTGTCCGGCATTCGGCCAAGATTGCGGGTGCTTTGTTTGCCATCGGCGACGGCATTCTGATTTTCAAGCATCATCTTCATCATGGGCGCCTGCCGAACACGGGAGAACAGGTATCGGGTGGCTTGCTTTTGCTCGCGGATGCTTTTCTCGTTGCGGCCGACCGTAAACCTTCCATGAAAGTTCCGGCCGGGATTGCCAATCTGGGTGGCGCGGTCGCGCTTGGCGTGGCCGGTATGGGCGATCATGGACAGAATGCCCAATTGGTCAGTAGCGCGGTCATGGGAGTGCAGGCCTTGGCCCTGACGTTCGAAGCTCAGGCGCAGAAGCTGGCCGAGAAGGCAAGCTCAAGCGGCAACTGGTTTTTGAAAAAAGTGTTTAACCCGCTGGCAAAATATCCCGTGGCGGCAACGACTGTTGCCGATCTTGCCCTGTCCAAAAGCGCTTTGCTTATGGCCGCCATTGCCAAGGGCGATGTCGGCCTTATGGCCGTCAGCGCAACCTGGGTTGCGGCCGATGTGGCGCTCCTGGCCAACGATAACAACGTCAAAAAACTTTTTGAAAAGAAAGAACAGGGCGGCGGCCAAAAACCGTCGTCGCCTTCTTCATCGGATGACCCGCCAACCTCCGCCACAAAGCCAGTCGCTGCGCCGGTTCCGATCCTGAAAATCGCTTAAGCCGCGCTCTGTTTCTCTTTTGGGAGCCATTTTTGCAAGGCAGCCTGAAGGTCTTTGTTGCGGATTGGCTTAGTCAAATGATCGTCCATGCCGGCGGCGAGCGATTTTTCCCTGTCACCGCTCATAGCGTGCGCGGTCAGAGATATGATCGTCATGCGCGGTCGGCTGCCTTCAGCCTCGGCCTGCCGGATTTTCATCGTTGCCTCATAACCGTCCATGACGGGCATCTGACAGTCCATCAGCACAAGGTCGTAGTTATTCTTTAAACAGGCTTCGACCGCTTCTGCGCCGTTCATGGCAACGGAGACCATGCAGCCAAAACGCTGCAACCGCTCAGTGGCCGTTACGCGGTTTATTTCATTGTCTTCCACGAGCAGGATATGCGCGTTTTTGAACAGGGAGATCGACGTATCGGCCGGAAGGACGACCGGAGCCGCCGGAACCGGCGTGGGAGACGGAGATGGCGCCAAGCTCTGTGTTTGCACTGCCGGGAGAGTCAGGGTAAACCAAAATGTCGCTCCTTCGCCCGGATTACTGATGACGCCGATTTTTCCGCCCATCAGGCCGATGAGCTTCTTGCAAATGGTAAGGCCAAGACCGGTGCCCCCAAACTTTCGTGTTGTGGAAGCGTCGACCTGGTTGAACTTGTCGAAGATCAGTTCCTGTTTGTCCTTTGGGATGCCGATACCGTTGTCTTGAACGGATAATCGCAGAAAGATCAAGCCGCCATCTTTCTTCTGATGCTCAATCTTGATGATGATAGCCCCTTCAGATGTAAACTTTATCGCGTTGTTGATGAGGTTATAAAGGACTTGCCGGATACGGATGGGGTCACCCTCCAAGCGTTCGGAAAGCGGGGTTTCATTGATGAATTTCAGTTCAAGATTCTTTTTGACTGCGCTGAACATCTGAAGATTGACGACTTCGGTCACGACCTGGTTGATGTCAAAGGAAATATTTTCGATTGACATTTTTCCGGCCTCAATCTTTGAAAAGTCGAGAATATCGTTGATGACTTCCAGAAGGCCTTCAGCCGATTTCTCAGCGGTATCAATATATTGTCTTTGTTTTTCATCGAGTTTTGTTCCGCCCAGAAGGCTGATAATGCCGATCATGCCGTTCATGGGGGTGCGGATCTCGTGGCTCATGTTGGCCAGAAATTCGCTTTTGGCCTTGTTGGCGGCTTCGGCCTTTTGCCGCGCGCTTTCCATCTCCTGCTTTTGTTGTTCAAGATCTTCGGAGTAACGCGCAAGTTTTGCCCTGGATTCGATGAGTTCGGCGGTGCGCGCGTCAACCAGTTTCTGAATAGTTGTCGTGCGCCCGGTCAGGATCAGAAGAAACGAGCCTATGAGGGCTGAGAATAAAAGGCCGCTGACCAGTACGATCCAGGATGTCCAGCTGCGGGCGTTGTTTAGATAGGCGGGCGTGGGGGCGAATTGCACCAGCCAGGATCTGCCGGCAAGATCGATTTGGTGCTCCCGGACAAAGGGTGCTTTTTCCGGCATGGAGGAGCCATGAAGCAAAATGTTATCGTTTTCCGTTTTGTCCCAGAGTGCAACCGCAATGTTTGAGTTCTCATCCACAAGTAGCGCTGTTCCAACAATGTCACTGATGCGATAGACACCAAGAACAAAGCCAAGCAGACTGTTGTCTTTGTTTTTAACGGCATCAAATACAAGAATGCCAGGCGAATAATTCTCTTCCTGAATAAGTTCAACACGGCCCGTGGCAGCGGGTGCTTCTGTATCCAGCGCTTTTTGCATGGCGGCCTTGCGTATCGGGTTTGACCCAAGATCGAAACCAAGCACGCGTTCATTACCCTTGTGGGGCTCTATGTAATAAACCGGGAAATATTCCTTCCTCGTAGACGCTTCTACCAGATCGTCGCCTTTTGTTTCTTTTATCTGGAAGTCGGGATATGTCTCGCGCGCGGCCTGTTCAAATTCTGCGCGTTTTTCTTGCGGGACAACAGGAACCCATTCAAGGGCTTGTATTCCCGGATACGCCTTGAATATATGCTGCGTGAAGCTATGGAACTCTTCACGGCTGACAAAGGATGAACTGGCATAAAATCCGTTGAGCGATTGCAGGATAAAGACGGCCCTTTTTAAGTATTTATGGATGGATTGAGACATGATGGACGTCTGACGATCAAAGCGGCTTTTAAGCAGCGCTTCTTCCGAAGAGCGGGTAAATATAAAAAAAGCGGTGACTGCCATAACAAGGGCAAGCATGGGCAGTGTGACGGACAATTTCCGCCGGGTGCGGATCAGGTCGTTTCCGGCAAAGACGATCAGCAGCAGCGGCGCAAACGTGATGACGCCTATGGTATCCCCCACCCACCACGTGCTCCAGGTGAAAGCGACGTTTTCGGTTTGAACAACGCCTTGCACCGTCAGCAGGATGGTTGCGACGGTTGCCGATATAAGGCAGCCAACGGGTCCCCCCATAAGCAAAAGCCAGCCAATATCTTTTTCGTTTTCAAGAGCATTGGGAATTTTAACAAAACGATGGACAAGAAAGGCGCTGAAAACGGCTTGCAGGGACGAACCGCAAGCGATGCCCATGCCCGTCACGAGGGCCTGTGTGTTGAGGCCGGCCTCAGAAAGAGAGGCGGCAACATGAATGTTGAAGACAAACGATCCCAGAAATACGCCGGGCCAAGTCTTGTAGCCTTTGAGTAAAAGAGCCGCAAGGGCAATGCCGGCGGCGGGCCAGATAGGGGCTGCAAAACCAGGGGGGATGGCAAGGGCTTGCGCCATTTTCCCGGCCAGGAAATAGCTGGCAGCGACGGCCAGGATTGTTGCAAGCCACATCAGTGTGGCATGAGGTTGTTTTTTTAATGCATACATTTGTATTCTTTGGCTTTTTTCTCCTTTCTAACTATGACGCAATCTTCTTGATGGATGGTTAACGAGAAAATGCGATTCTGTTCAAAAAGCTTGGTTATTCGTAATAAAAAAAACCGTCTCTGGAAAGAGACGGTCTTTTTTAAAAAATCACTGAGGCAAAGATTACTTGCGCAGGCCCAGTTTGCCGATCAGGTCGGCGTAAGTGCTTTCGTCCGTCGACTTCAGATAGTTGAGAAGGCGGCGGCGGCGCGCGACGAGGCCCAGAAGGCCCTTGCGGCTGATTGTATCTTTTTCGTGTGTTTTAAGGTGTTCGGTCAGGCTGTTGATGCGTTCCGTGAGGATCGCGATCTGGACATTGGCCGAACCGGTATCGTTTTTGGTTTTCGCGTACTGTTTGATAACAGACTGCTTCTTGGCGGCGGTAATCGACATCGGTTTCTCCTGTTTGTTAGAGGTTTAAGACACGCACCGGGCGGACTTGCGGCCCATCCACTTCGACGACGGCCACGGCACGCTGGCCGGATGTGGCCAAGGCGACGCAGGGGCCTTCCTGGATATCGATGCCCGCGGTTGCGAGGCGGCCGATATCCTGTCGCGAGATGAACGAGACAACCTGTCCGTTGACCAGGCGGCCTGCTTCCTGCTCCGTCAGGGCCAGCGCCGGGATGTCGGCCAGCGCGGTCTCAACAGGCAAAAGGCAAGCGTACGGTTGGGGAGAGTGCACTATTTTCTCTAAATCGTCCAGCAAAATCGCGCTTTTTTCATCGAAATGACCGACGGCAAGACGCCGCAGGTCGCTGATATATCCAAAAGTTCCAAGGGCTTGAGCCATATCACGGACCAGCGAGCGCATGTAGGTTCCCTTGCCACAATCGACTTCAAAAACGGCCTTTTCCCTCGTGTTTTCAAGAAGTTTCAGGGAATCGATCCAGACCTTGCGCGAGGCCAGTTCAACGTCTTCCCCCGCGCGGGCGAGGTCATAAGCGCGCTCGCCGTTGATCTTGATGGCCGAGAATTTGGGCGGGACCTGGTCAATCTCGCCCGTAAAGCGGGGCAGGATGGCCGTGATCTCGGCGTCCGTCGGACGCTTGTCCGAGGTATGGGTCACGACGCCTTCGGCGTCGTCGGTATTGCGCGCCTCGCCCCAGACGGCGGCGAAGCGGTAAAGCTTGGCGGCGTCCTGGATGTAGGGGATGGTCTTGGTCGCCTCGCCCAAGGCAATCGGCAGGATGCCGGTCGCCAGAGGGTCGAGCGTTCCGGCATGGCCCGCCTTTTCCGCGTTGAAGAGGCGGCGCACGCGATTGACCGCGTCGGTCGAGGTCATGCCGGAGCTTTTGTCCAGAATGATCCAGCCGTTGACTTTAATCCGTGTCTTTTTCATGGGGGGCGTTGACGTCGAGGGGTTGTCTTTCAAGATCGCGGCGGACCTCGTTGCGGCGCAGAAGCCCTTCGATCTTGTCGGCATAATCAAAAGATGTATCAAGAACAAAGTTGATGCGCGGTGTGTAGCGCAGGTTTATTTTCTGCGCGACTTCGGAGCGGAAATAACCCGCAGCGCGGTTGAGCGCCGGCAGGATCTTGTCGGCATTGATGCCGCCCAAAGGCATGACCCAGGCGGTCGCGTATTTCAGGTCCGGGCTGACTTCGACCGCCGTGATCGTGATCTTCGAGGGTTCCGACAGGTCCGGGTCGCGGAAGAAGCCGCGCGTCAGGACTTCCGCCAGAAGGTGGCGGATCTGCTCTCCGACGCGGAGTTGCCGCTGGCCCTGTTCGGATCGGTGGTTTGTCATTTTATTCGCGGCCTTTCGCATGGACGCCGCGCCTCAGTGAAATGGGCGTCCTGTATTTCGCCACCCCGGACTTGTTCCGGGGTCCGGTTGCGCATGCTTTGCATGCGCCTTTATAAATCGCGGCTTCGCCGTTGGCCGGATGCCGGGCCAAGCCCGGCATGGCGATCGTTAATGTAGAGCTTTGATGCAAAGCCACGAAGGAAAGCATGGTGCGATGATCCCTTACCCCGCCGCGTCCAGCGTACGGGCGGTCTCCTCGTGCTCGACCGCTTCGATGACATCGCCGACTTTGATGTCGTCATAGCTTTCAAAGGCCATGCCGCATTCGAAGCCGGATTTGACTTCCTTGACCTCGTCCTTGAAGCGGCGCAGCGTTTTGAGCTTGCCTTCATGAATGACCACGCTGTCACGCAATAGACGCACTTTCGCGCCCGACTTGATAATCCCTTCGGTGACATAGCAACCGGCGATCTTGTTCTTGTCGACGGAAAAGATCTGGCGGATTTCGGCGTTGCCGATGATTTTTTCCTTGATGTCGGGGGAAAGAAGGCCGCCCAGCAAGGCTTTCACCTCGTCGATCACTTCGTAGATGATCGAGTAGTAGCGGATTTCGACACCCTCGCGCTTGGCAAGGTCGCGCGCCAGGGAATTGGCGCGGACGTTAAAGCCTATGATAAGCGCCTTGGAAGCGCGGGCCAGCGTCACGTCGGATTCGGTGATGCCGCCGACAGCCGCGTGCAGGATGTTGACGCGGACTTCCTTGTTGTCTTCGGTCAGCTTGCGCAGCGACCCGCTGATGGCTTCGATCGAGCCATGCACGTCGCCCTTGACGATAACGGCCAGATCCTTCATCGCGCTCGACTGGATATGGGCCATGATCTGCTCAAGGCCCGTGCCGGTCTTGCGGCTCTTGGCGGCTTCCAGTGCGCGTCGCTGGCGCAGGCGGAAATCGGCAATTTCGCGCGCCTTGGCCTCGTCCTTCACGACGACGAAATCGTCGCCCGCGACGGGCGTACCGTTCAGGCCCTGAATTTCAACCGGCTGGCCGGGGACGGCTTCCTTCACCGGCTTGCCGTGATCGTTGAGCATCGCGCGGACGCGGCCAGACTCGGCGCCGCTGACGAAGATATCGCCGACGCGGATCGTGCCTTTCTGGACCAGAACCGTTGCAACCGAGCCGCGGCCCTGCTCGAGCTTGGCCTCGACGACCGCGCCCACCGCCGAGCGGTTGGGGTTGGCTTTAAGGTCGAGGACCTCGGATTGCAGCAAGATGCCTTCTTCGAGTTCTTTGAGGCCCTTCTTGGTCTTGGCCGAGACTTCGATGCTCATGACGTCGCCGCCCATGCTTTCGACGAAGACTTCATGCTGCATCAGTTCGTTGCGGACCTTCTGCGGGTTGGCCGTGGGCAGGTCGCATTTGTTGATGGCGACGATGATCGGCTTCTTCGCGGCCTTGGCGTGGTGGATCGCCTCGACCGTCTGGGGCATGACGCTGTCGTTGGCGGCAACGACGAGCACGACGATGTCGGTCACGTCCGCGCCGCGCGCGCGCATTTCAGTAAAGGCCGCATGGCCGGGGGTATCAAGGAAAGTGATTTTCTTGTCGCCGTGCACCGTCACCTGATAGGCGCCGATGTGCTGCGTAATGCCGCCGGCTTCGCCCGAGGCGACGTCGGCTTGGCGGATGGCGTCGAGCAGCGAGGTTTTTCCATGGTCGACGTGGCCCATAATAGTCACGACCGGCGGGCGGGACTTCATGTCTTCGGCCTTGTCGGTTTCGCCCAGCATGCCTTGTTCGATGTCGGATTCTGATACGCGTTTGACCGTATGGCCAAATTCGCGGGTGATCAATTCCGCCGTGTCGGCGTCGATCGTCTGCGTTGCCGTCACCATCATGCCCATCTGCATGAGTTTCTTGACGACATCGCCGACGCGTTCGGTCATGCGGTTGGCAAGTTCCTGAACGGTGATGGCTTCGGGAATCTGGACCTCGCGGAATTGTTTGACCGGAGGAGCCGCCGCCGCCATGGCTTTGGCGCGCATGCGTTCGGCCGCGCGGCGTCTGGCGGCCAGACTGGGACCGCGGCGCTCGCCGCCTTCCTCGTCCTGGTTGAGATACTGGTTGACGGTGATGCGGCCGCTGTCGCGGCGTTTGAGGTCGCCCTTGCCACGGCCGGACTTGTCGTCGCCGCCGCTTGTGTCTTTTTCTTCTTCAACCTCGCGCGTGAAACCCGCGATCTTGCGGCCCGAACTTTTGCCCGGCGCCGCGGTCGCGCCAAGACTGGCCCGGCCGCTGCGGTTGCTTTCTTCCTGCTGCTGTTTTTCCGTTTCCTGGATCTTGCGCAGCTTTTCCATTTCGAGCTTGCGGCGTTCTTCAGGGGAGCGTGCCGTCGTTTCAGGCGCTTGTGCCGTTTCTTTTGCTTCGGGTTCCGTTTCTTGCCGGACGACAGGCTTGAACTGGGTTGATCCGTAGGAGGGGGCGCTGTCTCTGGGCGCTGTTTTTGATTTCTCAAGCGCGCGCGCGCGGGCTTCACGTTCCTCGGCGGTCAGGTTGAGGGACTGGCCAGAACCGGCCTGTTCGCCTGGGACGGGGCCGCGCTTGCGCCGCACTTCGACCGCCACGGTGCGTGTGGCTCTGCCTTGTGCCACGGGTTGCCGGACAGGCTGGCCGGGGGCGGACCCTGGCGCGCCTTTAAGGCTCAGGGTCAGTTTCTTGCGGTCCTGGTCTTTGCTATCGGTCATCAGTGTTACCTGTTTCCCTTCCTGTCCCACGCGTTAGCCAGCCTCAGCCGCCGTGGCCGGGGCTTCCTCGACCGGGAACCAGCTGGCTCTAGCCGCCATGATGATCTTGTCGGCCTCGGTCAGCGAGAGAGATTTGTTGCCCAGCATCTCGATCAGCTCGTCGCTGGCGAGATCGCCCACGTCGTTGGCGCATTTGACGCCTTTTTCCGCAAGCGCGACAGCCATTTCCGGCGTAACGCCGGGGAGAGCCAGCAGGTCGTCCTTGACGCCAAGTTCCTTGAACTTCTTCGCGCGCTCGGCTTTCTTGGCTTCAAGGAAGTTGGAAGCGCGGGTGCGAAGTTCGGCGGCGACATCGGCGTCAAAGCCCTGAATGCGGGCCAGTTCGTCGATGCTGGTTTCGGCGATGTCCTCGATCGAGCGGAAGCCTTCGGCGACCAGAAGATGCGCGATGACCTCGTCAACGTCGAGAGCTTCGAGGAAGAGGGCGGAGCGCGTTTTAAATTCGGTTGTCCGGCGCTCGGACTCTTCGGCTTCGGTCAGAATATCAATGTCCCAGCCGCAAAGAACGCTGGCCAGGCGCACGTTCTGGCCGCGGCGGCCGATGGCAAGGCTGAGCTGTTCTTCGGGAACCACGACTTCGATCTTGTGCTTTTCCTCGTCCATGACGACCTTGGCGACCTCGGCGGGCGCAAGCGCGTTGACGATGAAGCTGGCCGTGTCCTCGGTCCAGGGGATGATGTCGATTTTCTCGCCCTGCAGTTCGCCGACGACTGCCTGAACGCGGCTGCCGCGCATGCCGACGCAGGCGCCGACAGGGTCGATCGAACCATCGCGGGAAACGACCGCGATCTTGGCGCGCGATCCGGGATCGCGGGCGACGGCGCGGATTTCGATGATGCCGTCATAGATTTCAGGCACTTCCTGCTTGAAGAGCTTGGCCAGAAATTCCGGGTGCGTGCGCGACAGGAAAATCTGCGGCCCGCGTTGTTCGCGGCGGACGTCGTAGATATAGGCGCGGACGCGGTCGCCGGTCTTGAAATGCTCGCGCGGGAGGGTTTCGTCGCGGCGCATGAACGCCTCGCCGCGGCCAAGATCGACCGTGACGTTGCCGTATTCGACGCGTTTGACGACGCCGCTGATGATTTCGCCGGTGCGCATTTTGTATTCCTCGAACTGGCGGGCACGCTCGGCGTCACGGACCTTCTGGAAGATGACCTGCTTGGCCGTTTGTGCTGCGATGCGGCCGAAATCAAGCGGCGGCAGCGCGTCGATGATGAACTCGCCCAGCTGGATGTCGGACTTTATTTTCTTTGCCGCGGTGAAGGGGATCTGCGTCGCCTCGTTCTCGACCGTTTCGACGGCCTGGCGGTAGCGGAAAAGCGCGATTTCGCCGGTTTTGCGGTCGATGGTCGCGCGGATGTCGTGGTCGTAGCCGTATTTGGAGCGTCCGGCTTTCTGGATCGCTTCCTCCATCGCCTCGATGACGATGTCTTTTTCAATGCTTTTTTCACGCGCTACTGCGTCTGCGACTTGAAGGAGTTCCATTTTCTTTTCCCTCTTCCTTTTTTCGTTTAGTTAGGTTGTTGCTGTTGTTGTTGAGCCATCTTGAGCAGGTCGTCCGTCAAAACCAGCTTCGCCCGGTGGATGCGGTCGAAGGGAAGGGCGCATGTGTCGCCTTCCTCGGTCTCGATGCAGACTTTGGAACCGTTTTCAGTTCCAATGATCCTGCCCCTGAACTTCTTCTGGCCGTTGATGCCGGGCGGTTCGACTTCCACCTTGGCTTCAAAGCCCTTGAATCTTTCAAAATCCTTCATGCGCGTGAGAGGGCGGTCGACGCCGGGCGAACTGACCTCAAGCGTGTACGATCCCGACAGCGGGTTTTCAACGTCCATGACCGCCGAGACGGACTGGCTGATCTCGGTGCAGTCATCAAGACTCATCCGTCCGTCGGGACGCTCGGCCATGATCTGGACGGTGGGATTGGCGCTGCCGCCGGAAATCAGGACGCGCACAAGTTCAAACCCCAGACCTTCGACGGTCGGGGTTATAAGTTCTGCGATCTTTTTCTCCAGGACCTTGTTGTCCATGTGTTCCCTTAGTCGCCTCAAAACTAAAAAGGGCAGGCTTTGCCGGCCCACCCTCATAAACACCATCACTGAAACCATAGAACAATATTGAATTTTCAATAATGGCCTATGAAGATACGGACTTTATATAGGAGACAATACAGGAAATCAAGCGGTTTTATTCAGTTTGGCCGATAATCCCCTCTCCCCTTCGGGGAGAGGGCCAGGGTGAGGGGCCCCTCATCCCACCCTTCTCCCCAGAGGGGAGAAGGGGTAAACGGGCAGGATCATTGTTATTTACGAGTAAAACGTAAATAAACGGGCGGCCGGGCGGCGTTTTTGCCTTTTTGTTCATAGCGGGTTTCCGGCCAGTCGGAAGGTCTTTGCCGCCAGTCGTGGGCGTCGTGGGCCTGCCATTCAAAATCAGGATGGGTCCAGGTCTTTTCAAGCATCCATCCGGCCAGAGGTTGGTCGTCGGTGGCCAGACGCAGTTCGCCCCCCGGCTTCATGATTTTTGAAATAATATCAAGTATTTCCGTTTGCAAAAAACGGCGCTTGTGATGCCGCGTCTTGGGCCAGGGATCGGGGTGGAGCAGGAAAAACCGGTCGATCGAGGCTGGTTTTATCTTTTCGAGCAAAAGCCGTGCGTCGTCTGGCCAGATGCGGACGTTTTTAAGGCCATATTCTTCGATTTTGACCAAAAGGGCGGCCACTCCGTTCACGAACGGCTCGCAGCCGATAAAGCCGATGTCGGGATTGGCTCTGGCCTGTTCGGCCAGATGCTCGCCCGTGCCAAAGCCCACTTCGAACCAGATACCCCGAATCGGGAAGGCAAAGAGGGTGGCGGGATCGAGCACGCTTTCCGGCAGGGCAATCCGGCATCGCGCCAGATTTTCATCCAGTGCCTTTTGACGCTTCAGATTAAGCGCCTTGCCCTTTCGCCGCCCATAAAAGCGAAAGCGCGGGTTTTGTTCTTCGGGGATCATACAAAGTCAAACGCCAAGGCGCGAAGACGCCAAGGGAAAGCCAATCTATTCTTCTTGGCGATTTGGCGTCTTGGCGGTTTCATGAGAATTTTTTGACCTTTACCCGCCCGAACGTCCGAAGTCTGCCGTCGTGACGTTGCCCTTTTGCTCCTGATCGCGGTACTTGGCCGACGACATCTCGGTTTTGAGCGCCTCGACGAGATCAAGTTTTTCCCAGGTAAAGCCGCCGTCGGGGCCCGGTGTGCGGCCGAAATGGCCGTAGGCCGCCGTGCGGGCGTAGATCGGCTTGTTGAGGTTGAGATGCTCGCGGATGCCGCGTGGGCTCAGGTTCATGACGGCGCGGACTGCGCCTTCGAAAGCGTCGTCGGCAAAGCGGCCCGTGCCGTGCGTGTTGACGAGGATCGAGATGGGCTGGGATACGCCGATCGCATAGGAGAGCTGGATCGTGCACCTGTCGGCAAGCCCTGCCGCCACGATGTTCTTGGCCAGGTAACGCGCGGCATAAGCGGCCGAGCGGTCGACCTTCGTTGGGTCCTTGCCCGAAAACGCGCCGCCGCCGTGCGGGGCCGCGCCGCCGTAGGTATCGACGATGATCTTGCGTCCGGTCAGGCCGCAATCGCCGTCGGGACCGCCGATGACAAAACGCCCGGTTGGGTTGACGAGGAATTTGTCCTCCGGGCACATCCAGCCTTTGGGCAGGATGTTTTCGACATGGGGGCGGACCATTTCACGTACTTCATCTTGACTGACGGAGGCGTCATGCTGTGTCGAGACGACGACGGCGACTGCGCGTGTAGGCTTGCCGTCGACGTATTCAAGGCTGACCTGGCTTTTGGCATCGGGGCCCAGCTTGAACAGTGCGCCGGAATGCCGTGCCTCGGCCAATGATTTCAGGATCGCGTGGGAATAATGGATGGGGGCGGGCATGAAGACATCGGTTTCGCGGCAGGCATAGCCGAACATGATGCCCTGGTCGCCGGCGCCCTCGTCCTTGTTGCCCGAGGCGTCGACGCCCATGGCGATGTCGCTGGACTGCGCGTGAAGGCGGATATCAACCTTGATTTTTTCCCAGTGGAATTCTTCCTGCTTGTAGCCGATGTCGCGCACGGCGTGGCGGGCGACGGTTTCAATCAGTTCCTTCGTGATCGACTTGGGACCCCGCGTTTCGCCCGCGATGCAAAGAAAACCTGTGGTGGCAAGACATTCAGCGGCAACGCGCGCATAAGGATCGGCATTGAGATAGGCGTCAACGATCGCGTCCGACACGCGGTCGCAAAGTTTGTCCGGGTGGCCTTCACCGACGGATTCACTGGTAAAAATATACTTCTTGCTGGGCATGGTTTTTCCTATCCTTTTAATTGTGGAGGGCATGAGATCGTCGTTTTCTGTTCCTGTTACTCTGTGTCCGGCGCACAGGCTCTAACGATTTTCCATGGAATGCAAGAAAATATTCAAAATTTCAACCTACGCGTTTGCGTGTTGCCAAAAGCAAGGCGGGAGTTTTAAAGAAGCCCAGTAAATAATTATTTAACATAATTATTTTTCCAGCGCGGACGGCCTACCCAGCCTTGCGAGCTGGCATATAAATTATGTAATTATAATTAAAACTCCCTGTACACTAAGGGATATGCGTGATAATCAAAGGGAGCGAATCTTCTTCAGGTTCAAAAGGTTAATCAATATCCGTCCTTAAGTTCCGGACAATACGCTAAAGAGAAAAGGTCTGTGCTTGCCATGAAAAAGTCTTTGTTAAATATCACTATTCCAATGACCAGTGTTTTGGCTATCGTCGGCTGGATGGGATCTGCGCTTGCGCAAACCATACCGCCTTCGGCCCAGCCCGGCGTCATCATGCGCGGCGTTGCACCTGAAGAAAGGCCGCGTTCGCGCCTCGAAGATTCGGTGACTATCCCGAAAATGGAAGCTGTGCAAGGCGCCGGAAGCACAGAGAAGGTATTCGTACTTAATAGCGTAGTTCTGGACGGTTCTGACGTTTACACCGCGGAAGATTTCAAGTCGATTTACGGCCCCTTTATCGGCCAGAAAGTGTCGTTTGCCGATCTCAACACGATTGCGCTGGGCGTGACGCGTAAGTATCGCGAAGATGGTTACATCTTCTCGCGCGTTATTCTGCCGCCGCAAAAAGTTTCCGATGGCGTGTTGCATCTGCAAGCCGTTGAAGGACGGATTGCAAATGTCGAGCTGGTTGGCGACTACGTTGATAACAGCGGCCTGATCAAGGCCATGGCGGAAAAAATCCGCACGACAGGGCCTGCCAACACGAAGATGATTGAGCGCTATCTGCTTCTGATTGACGATCTGCCGGGCGTGACGGCGCGCAGCTTTGTGAAACCGTCTGACGTCAAGGGCGGCGGCGATCTCGTGATCTCGGTCGAGCGTGATCCTTTTGAAGGGTCGGTCAGCGCTGATAACCGCGGTTCGGAGTTCGTCGGCCAGACGCGTTTGACGGCGGTTGGGGCGTTCAACTCCTTTTTTCGTTCCAACGACCGCACGACGTTGCGGGGGATCGTTACCGGCAATACTCATGAAATGCGTTTTGCCGACATAAGCCATGAGGAGCAGGTAGGAACGGAAGGTACGCGTTTCAACTTCCGTGCGGCGGTTACCAATACGGAGCCGGGCGGAAGCATCAAGAATCTGGATATCAAGGGCGATAGCCAGTTGATTGATTTTGGCCTGATGCACCCCTTTGTGCGCAGCCGCGCCTTGAACGTTTCAGCGACCGGCGGCCTGTCGGTTCTTAACTCGAGCTCGGATTTGCTTGGCGTTCAGGTTTCCAAAGACCATCTGCGCTATGTGAACGCGGGCCTGCGGGTTGACTTCAATGATCGCTTCAAGGGCATCAACCAAATTGACCTTGGGCTTTCAAAAGGTGTCCGCATCTTTAATGCTACCCGTGACGGTGCAGGCCGTTCGCGCGCAAATGGCGAGCACGAGTTTTTCAAGGAAACTTTCACTGTAACGCGCATTCAGGATCTCTTTATGCGGGATTTGTCTTTGAGGCTTGCCGCCACAGGGCAGCACACCAAAGATCCGCTGTTATCATCCGAAGAATTTGCGGTCGGTGGTGAAGGTTTCGGCCGCGCTTATGATGGCGGTGAAATTGCAGGGGATCGCGGCGTTGCAGGCTTGGCCGAGCTTCGCTACGGTGGTCCGGTTCAGCACGATCTGGTTAAATCATACCAAGTGTACGGTTTCTACGATATTGGCCGTGTCACCAACATAGATCCGGCTGTTGGCGAGGAATCTGAAGAATCTTTGGCTTCGGCTGGTGGCGGGGTTCGTTTTAACCTGGCCCATGACGTGTCGGGTTATATTGAAATGGACATGCCTCTG
>FRDC01001571.1_pt1 | contig 58799 bp, 74 predicted proteins | sample 1106171 | NCBI WGS metagenome assembly FRDC01 (sample SAMEA3930566, study PRJEB13176) | freshwater metagenome | biome: Drinking water system; feature: drinking water; material: water | place: Singapore | collected 2014-12-20 | reverse complement strand
AAATCATTTCCGCCTGACCTCGCGATATGCGCTGAGATCGTGCAAGCAGATCGACCGGCAACCATTTCCGCATAGGTACACGTCCGGCCCGAAATCTCAGAATCTGAATTTCCGTCAGAATCTGAATTTGTGTTTAGGAGGTTTCCCCTCAGGGGCACGATTGGCCCGTTTTCCCTATTCCCCTGAGCTAGAAAAAATCGTGGGACAAACATAGAACAAACGATTTTTTCCGTATACAAGCATCCAGATTTATAGATTATCATGTCCCCTTAGGGGGTATTAGTTAAATTATGTAGCAAAATCAACAGGTTCTCAGGGGCAAGATTAGGGGCACGATCAGGGGCACGTTCAATCGTGCCCCTCGGGCACCGGGCAAATAGAATCATTCTGCCCCCAAATTGGCCGAAAATGAGGGGCAAGTTGCAAATGAAACTAGTTTCTTGCCCCTGATCGTGCCCCTCGGTTTTTCTTGACTTTCGGCTCAGATTCAGATACGCCCGGTCTCGTCGAAGTCACCGGAAAGCCTAAACCTATGGTCGAGCAACTTTTCACCCGTCTTGGTGCGCCTGCCACCCCTAACGCCATGCGCAAGGGCAAACCGGTTCTCGTGTACAACCGAAAATGCTGGCGCTGCGGAGGGTTGGGCTATGCGGAGAAGTGGCGTCACACCGGTTTGACGTGCTATCGTTGCGGCGGAAACGGGATCGATCCGGTGCAGGGCGTAGACAAGCTGTACACCGCCGAGCAAGTCGAAAAGCTCGATGCTCGTAAGGCCCGTCTCGACGCCAAGCGGGCAGCCCAGCGTGCCGAGCGTGAGCGCGTCGAGCAGCAGCGTAGGGACACCGAGCGAGCGGAAATCATTTCCGAGTTCGCCGATCTGCTCTCCCGGATTGACGCTGAGCTTGAGCACGGCAGCAGCGACATCCTCGAATCGGTGCGTGACCGCATCCGCGATCAAGCGCGAGAACCGACCGAGCGGCAACTCACCGTGGCCGAGAAGATCATGGCTGACCGGGCAGCCGAACGCCAGCGCCGGGCAGCCGCTCGTCACGTCGGCGAGATCGGCAAGCGCATGGACTTCGAGTTGACCCTGCTCTATTGCTCGGTTCACCAGACCGGCTCTTTCCCGTCGATCTATAGCTGCTGGAGTCTTTTCACCGATGCGAACGGCTGCAAGATCGCGAGCAAGACTCCGCCGTGGACCTTGGGCCTGCGCCGCAATCCGGGCACCGACGATTTCGACACCGGCCAGACGATCAAGGTGAAAGCCACGGTCGTCAAGCACGAGCATGACAAGCGCGGCGAGCCGCTGACATATATCAATCGACCGAAGGTGATCCTATGAACGGCACACTTGATTTCAAACTACCCTTGCTCGGCGAAGTGGTTTCAACCACTATCCCGGCAGGCGGCTACAGCCCAAGGATCATGGCTGCGGTGTGCGAGGCAGCGGTCATCGATAAAAACCCTGACGCTCGTGCTTTCATGCACCGTGCAAGGCATTTCTCGTTTGGTTTCGAGGCTTCTCAGAACCTTCACCAACTGGCAACCCTGTTTGAGACCGAGGATTTTGTTCGCGAGCAGGCCGCGTATTTGCCTCATCCGTTTCCGGATTACACGTTCACTTTCTGGGTCGGTATCGACTCTGAAGAGATCGCTGAATTGATGATAACCGTCAGAGAGGAAGTTATTTTTGGTGACATCCTCGGCTACCTTCATGTTGAAGGGAAGGCGATAACTCTACAGAAAGAGGAGCCGGCGGTTCGCGTCCTAGCTGATATGTGGCTCGGTTCTTTTCTGGCGATCATCAACCGTCCAGCGGCGCACACTATCACGAGAGGCGGGCCGCCCCGTACGGCTCTTCGCAGGGGCAAGCGTGTCCATTTCTATCAGGCGAGCGAGATCACCGTTGACCTTGACGCGGTAAAACGGGATCGGATACTGTTCAACACCGGGACCGGCAAGATGATGCCTCGGTACGAATACCGGGCGCACCTTTGTCATTCTGGCGGCCAGCCGGGTTGCGAGCACGAGTGGATTTCCATCGGCGGTGTCATGGTTGACGGGAAATGGTTTCCGGACAAGGAACACCCCCGGCGAAACCCAAACTGGGAATGCTACCACTGCGGCAGACGGCGGTGGCACCGTAAAGCCGGTCAACGAGGCAGCGCCGAGATCGGTTACGACATCCCGACATACAGGGTCAAGAAGGGCAAAGACGAATGAGCGACCGTGCCAAACTGGAGCAGCTAGCCAAGCTGACCCGAAACCACATTGACTTGCTGGACAAGCAGAAGCAGACCACGGCTCGGATGGTCCGGGCCTGTGTTATCCGGCTCCAGTCGCCGGATTCGCGCAAGCGGAAAGAAGCGATCAAGGCGTTGACTGACCTCGCCGATCTACTAGAAGGGAAGACGAACTAATGGAAATGATTTCTATCAACGAGGGGATCGTGTACTTCATTGTCGCGCTCGCCGCTATCATCGCCGGTACGATCACCGTCCGGCATATCGACAAGGCTCTCCGGTTCAAGACTGGCGGGCTGGTCCGGCCGGAATCCTTCGTGCTAGACCTTGACGACACCCGAAGCCGGGACAGTTTCGAGGCCATGCTGCGGCGGATCGGTTTCACCGGGGATGCGGATATTCGGCGAGGCTTTGTCTTTCCGACCGTTGCCCCTGAGCGCGTTGGGCTTCTGGCGCAGATGCTCTTGAACGCGGCCAACTTCATTCCGGCGCTCCAGAACCGGGCGGCAGACGATCTCTATGTCCGTACCTCAGACGGCAACTATACGCCGGTCGGTGTCGATCTCGATATGCTAATCGACGCTGGCCGGGCAATGCAGCGAGTGGTTGAGGATCGCAGGAAGTCGCGAAGCCTGTACAAGGGGATCACCGACGACGAGATGCGGGCGCTTGTTCGTGCCGGGCTGGCGGCCTATCTGAAAGACGACGGCTCGTTCCCCGAGGCGGTCGAGGTCAGCAAGGGTCTATGGGACACTCGCCCCGAGTCCTTGATGGCGCAGAGCGTCATCGAATTGCTGTACAAAGTGAAAGGAGGACAGTCTTGATCGAGAAACCCGTAAACACCGCTGCCGGACAGTTCAACCGGGCGCGTCTGAAACTTCTTAAGGAGGCCATTGATGGTCAGGACAAAGACGCAGTTGTCTCATTTGAAGGGGCAGAGCTACACGTTGGCTATGGCCAGTATCTTGTCGAATACGTCGAAGGACAACTCGGCAAGCGAAACACGAACGGACTCTGATATGGTCGGCGCACACGAAAACCGCGAGCAGATGCTCGAAACTCAACACGCGCATTCGGCGGCAGAACACCCGTTGCCGAACCGCCTATCCGCTGAGCGATCCAGCCCGTATTTCACCAATGCCGGGGCGCTCATCGGCTGCAAGCTCGATGGCGAAGACGTGACAGGCCGGGTCGTCGAGTACAACGTTGCCATGGGCTGGGTCAGGTTGCTCCCGGCGCATCTCGGCGGGCAAGCCGTCGATCCTTTTACCATGAAGCAGGCGGGCAAGACTTTCGGCAAGGTCGAGCCATACTGGCGCTCGATCCCCAGCCGCCAAGTTCGCCGCCAGATCGCGAGGATACCGCAATGAATGATTTCGACGCAAGAAACTCCATGGAAATGCTCGAATGGGCGAACCGTATCATCGCATCCCGTGAACCGGACCAGATCATCCGGGATGACGAGTTCGACGAGTACATGCGTCGATGGTACGCGATCCCCCGTAACCCGGCTGGCGGATGCTATATCCACCAGATCGTCCGGTCGGACAAGGACGTGCATCACGATCACCCGTGGGATAACACCAGCTACGTGCTTGACGGATTTTACTACGAGGAATGCCTGAACACGGCCACCGGCAAAACGACGCTGCATATGCGCCAGCCGGGTCAAATTGTTCACCGGAAGGCCAAGGACGCCCACCGGATCATTCTGCCGCTCGGTCAGATCGTGACGACTCTGTTCATCATGGGGCCAAAGGTCCGCAACTGGGGTTTCCATTGCCCCGGCGGCTGGGTCCCGTGGGAAGAGTTCGTCGATCCCAAGGACAAGGGCCGGATCGGTCGAGGATGCGGCGAGCACGGCTGAACGGTGGCCGCTGAGCACGAAAATACGATCTGCTGGTACGCCGGTAGCAGAAAGCCCCGGAAAGCCCTGACAAGGCTTCTCCGGGGCTTTAACGGTCTAGCCCCTCGGACGGGGCATGACCTCAGAGTCCGTTAGGATCGAGATATTCGCGGATCGCGTCACCGAGCTTGAGTTCATCGGTAGGCCAAGCCCAAGGACGCATAGTCCAGTACTGGCGCTTCTCGCCGTTGATCTTGAACCGGCCCAAGAGGGTGAAGCCATATTGGCTGAGCAGCCGGTTCATCGCCTTGCCTCGCGGCGCGAGAGCGTCGGTTCCCATGAAGTGGTCCGCGAGCTTCGAGCTATCGAGCAGGAGTTCGCTATAGTCTAGCTGATCGCTTTCTTCAAGCGTATCTTCGAGCGCCGTGACTTCCTCCGACTTGTTCAACAGGATCATCTCGTTTCGGTAGCTCGACTTGGGCGCTCGGGCTTTCGGGTTGAAGCTCGGGCTGATCTTCCGGGTCAGGAAGAACTGGCGCAGCGCTCCGGCGAACTGGAGGATCGCGAACAACCGGTCGTAATAGTGCGGGTTGGCAGCCTTGAACCGGTCCAGATCGGTCGAGCGTTGGAACCGCGTGAAGATCGGGAAAATGCGGCTATCCTCTGACCCGACCGGCATTGCGTCCTTGACGTTCGCGGTCAGGATATAGTTCATCGTGTTGATGACCGAGTAAAGGTTCGTCTGCATCCGCCGGATCGAGACGCGGGCGTTCGTAATCATCGGCTTCAGCGTGTTGATCGCATCAAACCGGTTTACCCCGTGGAGCCGTACGTCTTCGATGAAGCAGACCAGAGCATTCTCGGCCCACGGGTTGTACTTCTCTTCGAGCGCGTTGCCTGCGATCATGTTGATGTTCGTCTCGCCCAGAACGGCTTCAAGCACGTTGCTGAAGAACGATTTACCGTCACCCTCGGCACCCTGTAGCAGGATCGCCCAGTTGATCCGCTCGCCCGGCTTCTGAACGATGTACGTCAGGAAGTCGAGGAAGACCAGCCGGTCGGCCTCGTTAGCGATGATATGCTCCAGATGACCGAGGAAAATCTGAATAGCCTCTTCCTCGACCGGCGATAGGTCGCCGGGCAATTCGGGTATCCCGTCTTCGGTATAGCTGTTGGCGTACTCGATCCCGTTGATCGAATAAAGCTCCGGCTGACCGGGAAGGAACATGCGGTTGTAGACGACCGGAATCTGGTAGAGGTTCAGAACTGCATCGGTCGGCTGGATTTCCGGGGTGGCCTTGCCCTCCATCCGTTCGCTCGGCGTGAGCATATACCGGGCGTAAGCCGCGTTGAAAGCGGCCCGGCTCATCTGGGTCCGGTTCTTGATGCAGTAAAGCTCATCGACTTGGCTGCAATAAATCCACGGCTTGACCCATGGCGGCGCGGAAATGACTTCCTTGTTCTCGTACTTGATGAGATCGCGGATGAAGCCGATACGCGGCGTCTCGTTGGTGAGCGCCTTCCACTTCTGCTTGATCTTGCCGGTCAGTAGTTCTCGAACGTGGCCGGGAAGCTCCACTGGCTTGAGGTCTTCGCAGACTGCCGCGAGCACGTCGGTATCCGGTGCCTCTGCCAGCTTTTGTAGAAAATCGGTGATGGTGTCCTTGAGCTTCTGCTCTTCGGTCTCTTTCGCCAGCTTCAGGATGATGCGGCAAGTGATCGGGATATGGGATTTGTCGCGGTTGTTGAACGTCGGCCAGCGCTTTTCGAGCGCCTTGCGGTCGTAGTTCGGCGCAGACTCAGACCAGCGATCCCAGAGGTCGAAACCATGCTGGTTGCCGTCGTACTGGTGATAGAGCGCCATCCCGATCTGAAACCACGTATCATGGTCAGCGTTATCTTCGATGCTGAACAGCTTGCGCTCAAGCTCCTGATCGCTGATCTGGACCTTCGGGCGATAGGCGGCGAACGGGTCGTCGTCGTCCAGCGGGTTGATAAGCCGCTGGATCGAGTTCTTGGTTTTCTTCGTCCAGCCTAGCTCCAGAAACAGGGAAAGGCAGGCTTCCTTGATCTGCTTGGCCTGATCGTGCGTAAGCTCGGGGAGATCGGCAAGCTTGGTGTTGAGAACTGATTTCCCCAGCCACTTGTACGGCTTGCCGGTGTCAGGATGGATATGCGCCGCGACGAACTGCTGACCATCGGCCAGTATTTCGACTTTGCAGGCGCGGCCCTGACTGTCCAGCCAGACCCCGGTGTCAACCTTGGGCCAGCGCTCTTCCGACCGGTAGACCCAGAGCACTTTCGGCGGCAGACCTATGCGCTGCAAAGGCGACTCGCCGACGATCTCGCGAACGAGGTCCTGAATCCGCTGGTTCACGTCCTCGTCGAGGATATCGATATCGACACTCGGCGCGTTCCGGGTCTTGATGCCAACGCCGTGGCCGCCGCGACCACTGGCGATCTGGTCTTCGACACCCTCGGGGCTGCCGTCATACTTCTGCCAGCCTTCACCCGCCGGTCGTTTTTCGCCGGGGATGATCGGAATCACTTCGTAGCCATTTTCGGCAATGGCGACACCGAACTCTTCGAGGTAACGTCTTTGCGCCATTATCAGCCTTCGTCGGCAAAGAGTTCAGGGGCGAAGAACTCGCGCGGAAAGAGATCGCGACCCAGCAGAGCTTCGAGCGCGAGACAATGACTCTTTCGCAGGCCATCGGAGCTTTTGAGCGCCATGTGCAAGGTGGCGTGAGACAACCCCAAAGCCTCCGAAAGCTTTGCGATTGACCCCGAGGGGTTGTGGTACACGGCAGCCAGCGCTACCGCGAACTTCTGCTTATCCCCCGGCGAGACCCAACACGGGATCGGGAACGAAGTTTTTGATGTCATTAGGGAAGACCTCGATTCGGGTATTACTTAGGCGAAACGGGCCTTTGCCAGCAAGCAAATTATTTCGGTTGACACAAGCCGTGTTCCTGGGGCACGTAATAGGGGCCGCCCGAGTCGGGGCGTCGGTCGATCCTATTCATTGGAGAAGCATTACATGGGTATTCTTGAGGAAATTCGCGACCAGAACGCGAAGATCATTGCGCTGCTTGAAGGCGGTGCTGCGCCGTCTGGTGAAAAGCAGGAAACTGCTGCTGAGAAGAAGAAGCGCGAGGCTGCCGAGAAGAAGGCGGCGGCTGAAGCTGCCAAGCCGACCTTCACGGCGGAAGAGCTTCGTGACCAGTTTATTGCCGTGCAGAAGAAGCATGGCGATGCGGTCGCCAAGCAGCTTATCAAGGACTGCGGCTTCGACAAGCTCGCCAACCTGATCGGCGATACCTCCGTCTGGCAGAAGGCGATGGAAGCCGCGACCGCGAAGCTCGAAGAAGAGCCGGAAGGCGACGATAACGGCGGCCTGTAAAAGGGCTGCCGCTGCCCTCGGGTCGCACTGAGGGGTCGGAGGTCGGGGGTTTCCGCAAGTTTCACCCGATCTCCGGCTTAGGTCAACAACGGAGGGGCGAGGCAGGGTGTCCACCACTCGCTTAAACAAGAGGGATATGAAATCGGCCCTCCGTTGTTGACCTAAGCCGGGGAATCCATGTCAGAACATCATCCTATCACTGACCAGATGCTCGCGGACAAGAACGCCACGGGCCATTCGATTTTTGGTCCGTCGAGTGCCCATCGCTGGATGCGCTGCCCGAGATCGCTGATCGCTGGTCATCTAGCGGGCGATAACCCGAGCTATTACGCGGCAGAAGGCAGCATCGCCCATTGGTTGGCGGAAGACTGGCTGACCAACGGCAATCCATATCGTCATCTCGGTTCTGTCCACACCAAGGACGGTTTCGAGGTCGAGATCACCGAGGAAATGATTTCCTATGTCGAGGAATACGTTTCGCTCGTATCGACTATGCCGGGAAGGCATTACGTCGAGGTCAAGGTCGATCTTTCAGCGTACACCCCGGTCCCGAGTTTCGGCACGTCGGATCACATAAGCTGCGACTGGGTATGGGTCGAGCTATCGCCGGGTGTTTCGATCCGCCGTGGCAAGCTCCGCGTCAAAGACCTCAAGTATGGCAAGGTCTGGGTTGACGCCGAAGACAACGAGCAAGGTCTCGCGTACGCACTAGGTGCGTTTGAAGAACTTGACTGGTTCTATGATTTCGTTGAGATCGAGATACAGATCGTCCAGCCGCGCCGCGACAACTTCGACACATGGACGATCACCCGCGAGCAGCTTATCGAGTTCGGCGAGCGCTACCGCGCCGCCGCACACAAGGCATGGGACCCTGAGGCCCCGTACAACCCCGATCCGATTGCCTGCGAATACTGCCCAGCCAGATTTACGTGCCCAGCGCTAGCAGCAGTCAACGTCAAGATCGCACAAGCCAGTTTCGACGATCTCGACGATAACGAGATGACACCGGGTCAAGCCGTGGCCGTGATCGAAGACGAAATGATTTCCGGGATGCCGGTGCTCCCTGCGTACCGGGATGTCCCGTTGGATCGGCTCGCCCAGATATACCAGTGGCGACCGATTCTTGAGAAGTATTTTCGCGAAATGTACGACTATCTGCTGAAGCGTCTGGAGATGGGCGAAGAAGTCGATGGTCAAAAGCTCGGCTATGGCAGAGCAGGCAACAGGAAATGGATAGACGAGGCAGAAGCTCGTCGGTATTTGCGCGGACGCGGTATCCAAGATATCGATATGTATACGCAAAAATTCATTTCCCCTGCGCAAGCAAGTGAGCTATTGAAGGTTTCTCTTGGCGGAACGAAGAAAGAGAACGAAGCTCGGATCGAGCCGTTCGTTCATCGCCCGCCGGGGAAAGTGACGATGATACCGATCTCCGACAAGAGAGAGGCTATCGCGTCAGCGGTCTCAGCGTTCGATGATGACGTTGAGGCCATCGGTAACTCGTGAAGCAAGGAATTTGAATATGAGTGAAACAAAGACGCCGCGTACCGTGCTCAAGTCGGCCAAGAACAGTAAGGGCCAGACGATCTGCAAGGTGTACAACGACGGAACGATTCTGATCGCCGACGTTCGTGCCAGCTATCCCCATATCGACCGCATGTGGCGGAAGAATGACAAGGACACGCTGGCGTATTCGCTGACGGGCATTTTGCCGGTCTCGACACACCAGCCTGCAATCGATCTTCTTCTCGAAGTCTGTTCCGATATCATCGGCGAGAGGAACAAGGGCGTAGACATCAAGGATGACCTCAAGTTCATCCGCGATGGTAAGCCGACCAAGAAGCCCGAGTACGAGGGCGCGTGGATCGTTGCTGCACGGGAAACCGAGAAGCCTACCGTTCTGCACCCGGACAAGTCGGAGATGGAATCGCCGGATGAGATCAAATCCACGATCAAGGCGGGCTATTTCATCGACATGCTTGTCCAGCCGTGGTGGCAGGATAACGATCACGGCAAGCGGATCAACGCAAGCCTGCGCGCGGTTCGTTTCCGCCGCGAAGGTCCGCTGATCGCAGAAGGCGGTATCTCGAAGGATGCCGCGATCTCGTCGTTCGATGACGATGAGGACGACGGCGGTTTCGGTGGCGACGACGATATGGGCGGCCTGTAAGGGTTGCTGGGGTCCCTGCGGAAACGTAGGGACCCCAACATATTGCTATGGCACAATCACGTCTCCATTTCGACTATGAAGGCAAGAGCGAGGTAGACTTGCTCGACCGGGGCGCGGACAACTACACCGCACACCCGTCAACCGAGATTCTTATGGCGTCGTGGTCTATCGACGACGACAAGACTAGCCTCTGGGTCCCGGCAGAAGGCCAGCCGATCCCCAAGGACCTCAAGGACGCGCTGCTCGACCCGAGCGTCCTGAAGGTGGCATTCAACGCCCAGTTCGAGCGCTTGATGACATGGCGAGTGCTCCTGCGGCAGTTCGGGATCGAGGTCCCCCAGACATACGAGCAGTGGCGGTGCTCCATGGCGCTCGCCTATATGTTCTCGTTCATGGGCGGCCTTGACGACATCGCCGAGCAAATGTCGCTGACCTTCAAGAAGGACCCTCGGGGCAAGAAGCTCATCAAGACTTTCTGCGTCCCCAACCGCCCGACGAAGAACCAGCCTTTTCGCTGGCGCGATATGCACTCTGACCCCGAGGAATGGGAGGTCTTCAAGAGCTACTGCATTCGCGATAACGAGTCGGAAAAAGAGCTATGGCGCAAACTTATTCGCTATGGCGTTCCCGACTGGCAGTGGGACCTCTATGTCCTCGACCAGATTATCAACGACCGAGGCTTGCCGATCAACCGGCGCTTTGTCGAGAACGCGCTGTGGATCGCGAACCGGCGAAAGTCGGAACTCATTTCCGAACAGAACCGGATCACGGGGCTGGCGAACGCGAACAGCGGCGCGCAGCTTCTCCCGTGGCTTCAGGATCGCGGCTACCCATATGACAACCTCCAGAAAGCCAACGTGGCCAAAACTCTCGCGGCAGAGGAAGAGGAAGTCAAGAATCCGTCGATGGAGTGGAGTCCTGCCGAGGGCAAGCTCGTCCAGATCGAGTATCCGTACGCGGTCATCAACTCTATCGGTCAGGTCGAAGGTGACGCGGTAATCACCGACGAGTGCCGGGTCGTGCTGCGGATGCGGCAGGGCAGCAGCAAGACCTCGACGACGAAGTATGAAGCGTGCATGGACGGTCTCGTGACCGACGACCGCCTGCGGCACTGTTTTCAGTTCGCAGGGGGTAGTCGGACCAACCGCTGGGCCGGTCGTAAGATTCAGCCGCAGAACCTCCCTCGGACGCCGAAATGGCTGGAGTCGGAAGACTATATCAACTTCGACCGGCTCGAATACTGCTCGGAACTGATCGAGTTCGGGCGCTATGAAGAGCTTGGCCTGTTCGCGGGCGAGCAGATGGACGCCGTGGCCGGTTGCGTCCGATCTACGATTCAGGCACCAGAGGGCAAGCATCTCGTTGTATCCGATCTCTCGTCGATTGAATCGGTCGTGATTTCCTGGATCACCGATTGCGAACGTGGCCTGAACGTGTTCCGCAATGGCTTGTGCGCCTACCGCGACTTCGCGACCAGCATGTACGGTGTCGAGTACGATCAAGTCACGAAGGCTCAGCGATCCGGTGCGAAGCCTGCGGTGCTCGGTGCAGGATATCGTTTGTCTGGCGGCGAGATGCGCAACGGTGAGAAGACCGGCCTCTGGGCATACGCCGAGAACATGGGCGTCAAGATGACGCAGGAAGAAGCGAACCTCGCGGTGAAGGTCTTCCGGGAGACATATAGCGAGATCAAGAACGCTTGGTATCAGATCGAAGACACTATCGAGCAGGCCATGGTGGCGGGCGGCAGGGTCGTGAGATGGGGCCATCTTGAGTTTCAGATCGTCAAGCCTTTTCTCCGGGTCGGGCTGCCCTCGGGACGATCCATGTGGTACTACAAGCTGACGGTCGAGAAATTCGAGGCCGAAGGTCGCTACGGCACGTACATGCGTCGCAACATCACGTACATGGGTAAGGATCAAGTTACCCAGCAGTGGCGCAGGATTGAAAGCCACGGCGGAAAGTTCATTGAGAATTTCGTGCAGGCACTCGCCCGCGACATCCTCGGCTTCGGTCTTCTGGCGGCGCATGAAGCAGGGTTTTTCATCGTCGGCCACGTTCACGACGAAATCATTTCCGAAGAAGACGTGAACGATAAGGTCCATGATCTCGAAGCCTTGCGCCGTTGCATGACTAAGGCGATACAGGAAAAGTTCGATTGGCTCAAAACGATGCCGCTCAATGCCGCTGGGTACATGGGCCGGACGTATAAAAAGGACTAAGGTAGGTGGCGTTTAAAGTTGGTTCAGTCGGGCGTTTTAGCCGTGATGATCGTCTCCTTGATGTAGACACTGATGCAAAGCTTTGCCGTGGTTGCGGTGAGTTTAAGTCATGGAGTGCTTTTTACCCGAAGCAAGCCCGGTGCAAGCTTTGCGTAATAATCCAGACTAACGAAGACCGGAAATCGATTCCGGGATGGGGTGCTATCCGGCAGGCTGCCAGTCGTGCTCGGTCGCGGAATTTGCCGTTCGATCTGTATGAACATAAAGAACTTCTCTTTGAGAGGTTTAAGAACGGTTGTGAGTTGACTGGATTACCGTTTGATTTTGCGGTGCAAGGAAAGGGAGGTGCATGGAACAGCCCTAGTATTGATCGCATCGAGCCAGAGCTTGGTTATGTATATACTAATGTCCGCTTGGTTCTCTGGAGCTTGAACATGGCGCTCGCTAACTGGGGCGAGAATCAGTTTGAGAAAGTAGCGCGGGCTTGGCTCGCAAGAAAGGATTGATGATGCGTCTGTTCTACCACCCTGAGAGCGATAGCCTGTTCTTGTCGGAGCCGGGTGACTGGCAGCAGACGGCAGACGGTGCCCTGACCGAGGATGTCAGCGATGACGAGCGTTTCCGGGCAATGGCGCGAATGGATGATCTCGATCTCAGCCAGATCACACCGCTCGACGGTGACGACGATTTCATGGCGGTTAGTGCGCCCAACTACCAGCCGAAAGCAGTTGGCATGTCTGGCGCTATCGCGGAAGCGATGCGCAAGTGGGCGCGTAAGCCTGCCGACCTATACCCGACGCCTGCTGACTGCACGTACAGCCTCTTGCCGCATATCGCCGATCTGCTGCCCGCAGAAGCCCGTATTCTTGAGCCTGCTTGCGCTGACGGACAGATGGTGCGACCGCTCCAAGAGTTCGGCTACACGGTCGAGGGCACCGATCTGCGCCCGGATATTCTTGGCGGTCGCGGCGGAATTGATTTCCTAGCGCCTCCAGCCGGTGCGCTGAGCCACGGCTACTACGACGCGGTTATCACCAATCCGCCGTTCTCGGTGGCCGAACAGTTCATTCGTCGAGCGCTCGAAGAAGCTCCGGTTGTCGCGATGCTCCTGAAGGCTCAGTATTGGAACACCAAGAATCGGAAGAAGCTGTTTCGCGAGACTAAGCCGTTTAAGGAACTCAATCTGACATGGCGTCCCGCTTTCCTTGAGAAGGAGCGGGGCAAGTCTCCCCTCATGGATTGCATGTGGGTAATCTGGGTCGAGGGCCACCAAGGACCTTGCACAACCGAGATGATCGACCGTCTGCTGGAGTGCCCGGTCAATGTCAAGGGGATGGACTTCGGCGGCCTATGAGACCGATCAAGCCAAAACCCCGCAAGGAATCGGTTGACGAGCGCGAGACCAGCGCTGAGTGGCGCAGGCTGGGCTACGTCGAGCTTAAGATCATGTCATGTAACCACGATGGCTGGCCTGACCGCTGGTACGCGGCAAAGGGGCTGGGCATACCGCCGTTCTGGTGCGAGTGGAAGGCGATAGGCAAGGACCCCGAGCCGCACCAGTTGCTCCGTCATGATGAGTTGCGGGCGCAAGGCGAGACGGTTATCGTGGCCCACTCGCGACGTGAGTTCTGGGATCACGTTCGCAAGATGCAAGCAGCAGCGAGGTTGTGATGACGGTAGTTAAGGAAGAACCGGGTGTCTGGGTCGCCTATTGCGATAAGTGCGGCGAGCGGGTCGTGCTGGACGCGGACCCTGACGGAGAGAAAGTGCTCGCGATAGAAGAGCTTGAGGACGAGCGAGACTGGCGTATCGAGAAAGACCAGCAGCACAAGTTCAAGCGCGGCGACCGCGACGGCAACTACAAGCAGACTTACGAGCAGCATTTTTGCCCTGATTGTTGATGGAAATGATTTCCGGTGTTGACGCTTGAAAACTTCAGTGATGTTCAGTGGGAAGGATTGGCGCATTGTCATCTGCATCCGTATTGCGGGCTTTACTACGACGCCGGGCTAGGCAAAACCGCCATCGGGCTAACCTATCTCGTGCAACGCCTGAAGCATCTGCAAGTCAGCCGCCGGGCGCTGGTGATAGCCCCGATCCGCGTGGCTTGCCAAACGTGGCCGAATGAACTGGATGAATGGTCACACCTTGCCGGTACTCCCTACCAGTTGATTCGAGCCGAGGATAGCGACCCGCTGGTCAAGGAATTTCGCAAGGACGCCTATACCCGCGCCCGGAGCGGCGGTCTCGAATCATGGGAACTCGATTTGTATGAGGGCCTTTGTCGTGCATATCTGGAGCGCCAGTGGATCGAGTTTTGGACCGCCGGTCTCTCGCCGATATTCCCTGAGCCTCAGGATATGGCGGAATTTGACCGCCAGACGGCCTACAACCGCTATCTGCATTCTCAGGGGGGTCTACCCGCCTCGGAGGCTGAGAGGGCCGCAGGGACGCTCACAACGCAATTCAAGGACCGTCTAAAAAGACAACAGCTTCGAGTTGATGTACCGCTACACTTCATCAACCGTGATGCGCTGCCTTGGCTTGTCGATGCTCTGCGTGACGAGCAAAGGGGTATGCCTTACGATGATGCGATCTACGACGAGGCCAGCGACCTCGGGGAGCATAGCACTGAACGCTTCAAGGCGATGCGAGCGATCCGTCGAAACCTGAAGTCGTTTGTCCAGATGACCGCGACCCCAGCCGCCGAGGGCTACCAGAAGCTCTTCAGCCAGCGATGGTTGATGGATACCGGTGAGCTATGGGGCAACGCCATCACACATTGGCGGGACAAGCATTTCACATACAACTCGCGGACCTTCAGCTACAAGCTCAAGAAAGGCCACGACAAGATTATCTCGTCTCAGATCGCCGACCTTTGCCTCGTCGCCAAAGCCGAGGATCACCTACCGCCGGTCGCTACGGGATGGGCTGATCTCACGCGCAAGATCGAGCTAGGACCGGAACTTCGCGACATGGAGCGCGAGTTCATCGAGAGCCGCATTCTCCGGCTACGGGATGAGCACGGCAGGCTGCCAGACAGCCCCGAGGATTTCATTGACGCGGACAACCCGGCGAGCCTTAGTCAGAAGCTTCTCCAGTTCTGCTCTGGCGCGGTCTACGACAGCAACAAGCAGGCGCGCTTTATCCACGATCACAAGATCGAGGAACTGCGGCAGTTGATCGACGAGCTACACGGTGAACCGATCTTGCTGGTCTATTGGTGGAAGTCCAGTCTCGCTCGCCTCCGGAAAGCATTTCCGAAAATGCAAGTGCTCGACAAGCAGGCCAGCCAGCAGGACGCTTGGAACAAGGGCAAGATCAACCTTATGGCGATCCATCCGCAAGGCGGCGAGTTCGGCCTGAACCTCCAGAAAGGTCCGGGCCACGACATCGCGATCTTCGATATGTTCTGGTCCTACGAGAAATGGTATCAGATTCACAAGCGCCTCGCCCGGCAAGGCCAGACGCGCCCGGTGCGCTCGTGGCCGTTGGTTGTGAAGGGATCGGCAGATCAAGTCGCGGTCGAGCGATTGCAGGCTAAAGAGGACGCTCAAAACGCCCTTTTCAAGTACATCATGGACATGCGAGCCGATATCCTCGGCGACAAGAAGGAGTCGAACTATGCCCATGCCTTCGGCGATGATTAATTGCGACGTACCGATCCGAGGGTCGGTCAAGGCTCTCTTCGACGCGGCAGCCGGGATCGAGCCGCTGCTCTTGTACAAGAACGGCAGTATCCCGAGCGAGTTTGTTCTTGTGGTTAAAGGCTCCGACAAGGCTTTTGTCGGGCCGACGATTCGGTCTGTCATCGAGAAAGCAGACTACGAGATTTACGGAGGATTGTGAGATGGGTCGAGATCGTCATGGGTTTTTCGAGGGCCAGCCGGACCCGGATTGCTCCCGGTATTATGCAGGCATGGCGCAGTATATGGGCCAACTGAACGATGAGTTCCGGCCACTCGGCGGGAGGATTGCGTATGTCGGTGAGATCGCCGGGAGCTTGACCGCGATCTGGAAATACGGCAAACGGGATCGTCTGAGCGGTTTCGCCAGCGGTCGAGATTATCGTGACCTCCGGGAGAATGTCTTCGCTCAAGCGTTTGAAGGGTTGTGAGCTATGGCGAGAAAGAAAGAAGAACCGCTGGACGACTCGGCCCGTGCAGACGACGATGAGTCGAACGCGATCATCTACGAAGGCGCGACGATCCGGCAGCTTGCCACCATGTTCAAGATGGACCCGAAGGTCGTGATGCAGAAGGTCTCCAGCCTTGTGCCGGTCGGTCGCCGCCGGGGCACGTCGATCTACTCGATAGCCGAAGCGGCGAGCAGGCTAGTCAAGCCCGGCTACGAGATCGAACGGGTCATCATGAACATGAACCACTCTGATCTGCCGCCGATGCTCCAGAACGCTTTCTGGAGCGCCCAGAAGACCAGAGCACAATTCGAGGAACAGAGCGGCGATCTCTGGCGCACAAGCAGGATCGTCCGCATGATCTCGGTGCTGTTCAACAGCGTCCGCATGATCTTGCTGCTGCTGCCAGACACTATCGAACGAGAGGCGGGCTTGACCCGCGAACAGAAGGCCGTGGTGCGCCGGGTTGTCGAGGGCGCTATCGTCGAAGGCCGCAAGACCATTATCAAGGAGTTTGAGAACTATGGCGACGGCCCCGAGTATGACGGACCAGTCGGAGGCGATGGCCCTCTCGTCGTACGTGAATACGAGCCGGATGACGAGCGAGGAAATAGCGTTCCTAGCTCCGAGGAAGAGCCGGACGAGTATCACGGGCTTTAGCGATCTCGGGGACATCATCTGCCAGACGGTCGAACAAGTCTGGCTGGACCCAGATCACCGCAAGCCGTCTGAGTGGGCCGAGCAGGAGCGCTATCTCAACAACGCCCCCGGCTACGTCGGCCCGTGGCGTTTCAGCTATGCGCCATATCTCCGCGAGCCGCTGGACCAGTTGACCAATCCCGACCTTGACGCGGTTATCTTCGTCGGCCCGGCGCAGTGCGGCAAGACCGAATTGATCCTCAACTGGGCTGGCTTCTCGATCCGCGCTGAGCCGTCAGACATGACGATCTTCTCCCCGACACAAGCCAACGCTCGCGACTTCTCCAACCGTCGTATTGACCGTCTGCACCGAGATTCCGATCTCGTCGGCAAAGAGCTTATGGAGAGCAGGGACGCCGACAACAAGTTCGACAAGCACTATAAGAACGGTACGATCCTTGGCCTCGCGTGGCCGACTAAAGCCGAGCTTGCCGGTAAACCAATTCCACGCATTGCCTTGACTGACCGCGACCGTATGGACGACGACATCGAAGGCGAAGGCGACCCTTTCGATCTGGCGACTAAGCGCACCACGTCGTTTGGTTCGTTCGCGATGACCTTGTGCGAGTCTTCGCCCAGCCGTCCGATTATCGATTTCCGTCATATCCCCAAGACCCTCCACGAGGCACCCCCTACGACCGGGATTCTGGCGCTCTACAACCGTGGCGACCGTCGCCGCTGGTACATGCCCTGCGGACGGTGTGGCGAGTACCTAGAGCCGCGATTCGAGCTTCTGGAGTGGGATGAGTTCGCCAAGGGCCTAGACGCCGCTGAGAGCGTCCGTATGCGCTGCCCGCACTGCGAAGGCCATATTCACCCTGACGAGCGTTTCCAACTTCAGCAGAACGGTCTCTGGCTTCCGGACGGCTGCGTAATCGTCAACGGCCAGATCGAAGGGACGCCGCGACGGACCCGCTACGCTAGCTACTGGCTGGAAGGTTGTTCGGCGGCGTTCACGAACTGGCCCAAGCTCGTGGCGACATACCTCACGGCAGAGGAAGAGTTTGAAACCAGCGTCAACGAAGAGCCGCTGCGCAAGTTTTACAACACCGACTTGGGCCGACCGTACAAGCCCAAGGCAGCCCAGCTTGAGCGTACACCAGAGCAGCTTATGGCGATGGCAGAGGACATCGGGCGCAACCCGGAGACCGGCGAACTGGAAATCATTTCCGAGGTCGCTTTCTTGATTGCGACGGTTGACGTGCAGAAGAATATGTTCGTCGTGCAAGTCTGGGGCGTGATCCCCGGCGAGCCGTATGATCTGGTGCTCGTCGAGCGCTTCGACATCCGCAAGTCGGATCGCCGCGACGAGGATGGCGACATCGAATGGGTCAAGCCGGGCACCTATCTGGAGGATTGGGATTTCCTGATCGATAAGGTCATCAAGAAGACCTACAAGATGGCAGGCCGACGCGACCACATGGCCGTTCGGATCGTAGCTTGTGACTCTGGCGGTAAAGCCGGGGTTACTGCGAACGCATACGCTTTCTGGCGTAAGCTCAAGGACGAAGGACTCGGAAATCGTTTCCTGCTGGTCAAGGGCACCGGTCGGCCCGAAGCGCCGCACTGCAAGGAGACGTGGCCTGACGCGAGCGATAAGAAGAATCTGGCGACCGCTCGGGGCGACGTACCCGTTTGGCAACTCAACTCCAACAAGCTGAAAGATGAAGCGAATAATCGTCTGGCAGCCAATAAGAAGAATACCAGCATGGTCCGCATACCGAAGTGGATGCCCGCGTGGCTATTCAAAGAGTTCTGCTCTGAAGTCGATAAAGGAAAAGGCTGGGTAAAAGCCCCCGGTGTTCGTAACAACGAGGCATGGGACTTGCTCTATTACGCCATCGGTCTTTGCATGACGAAATATATTCGTTGCGAAAGACCCGGCTTTTGGGATAAAGCTCCCCCATGGGCCAACCCGAACGATCCTGACAACCCGTATATTGTCAAAGCTGGTTCAGAAGCGTTTGCCGAGCGGCCCAAAATTGTTTATGACCTCAGCAAGATTGCGTCTGAGATAGCTTAAGGACCTCCAGCAATGGCAGATTGCGCGACCATCGATGCTCGACTTGCTAGGGCGCGGCAGACCTATGACGACTGGATGAACGGTAATTTCGTCAGCCGGTTCGTTGACCAGAATGGCGAGAGCGTGACGTATTCGCAGGGCGGTATCAGTCGCTTGCGCGATTACATCCGAGCGCTGGAGGTAGAGAAGGAGGGCTGCACGGGCAACCGTTTTGCGAGCTACCGTGGGCCAATGCGGTTTACTTTTGGGAGGCGCTGCCGGTGAGTGAAGTTCAGGAAAGTTTCGCCTTCGCCCGCGATCTCAGCATCGACATCCACCGCCACAACCCGAGCGAGAAAGCTCTGGGCGGGATCGAGGGTGCCGAGCGTACCAGCCGCGAAACGGTCAACTGGAGCGTTGCCTCAGTTCCGCCGGATCGCGCGATCAATACAGTCAAGGAACCGGCTGACGCCCGCGCCAAAGATATGGTCATCAACGATGGCTACGCCCGTGGTGCGATCCAGACGCACATGGACTCGATTGTCGGTGCTCAGTACCGGCTCAACTCCAAGATCGCGTGGCGGCTTATCCCCGGCGCGACCAAAGAGTGGGCTGACGAGGCGCAGAAGATCATCGAAGATCGGTTCCACCTTATCGCCGAGAGCGATGCCTGCTATCTCGACGCCGCCGGGATGAACACCTTCACCGGCAAGATTCGCCTCGGGGTCGCTGGCTTCGTCATGACCGGCGAAGTATTGGAGACATCCGAATGGGACCGCTCCGGCGGGCGTCCGATCAAGACGTGCTTCCAATCGGTCGATCCCAGCCGCCTTCGCAACCCGGACTGGGAGAGCGACACTGAAACGCTGCGGCGCGGGGTCAAGGTCGATGCACGGGGCAAGCCCATCGGGTATTATATCCAGCGCAACCACCCGAACTCGTTCTGGCCCGGCGCATACAATCAACTGGACTTCGCGTACGTGCCCCGGTTCAAGCCGTGGATGCGGCCTCAGGTGATCCATATCATCGAGCAGCTATTCCCGGACCAGCATCGCGGCGTGGCCGATATGGTCGCAGCCCTGAAGCGTATGCGGATGACTAAGCATCTTCAGGAGGTTGTTCTCCAGAACGCGGTTATCAATGCTACCTACGTCGCTGCCGTGGAATCGGAAATGCCGACCGCCGAGATGATCGTTGCAATGGGCGGCGATGCTTCGACGCCGGAGAGCCTGAACAACGCTATCGGCGCGTATCTGAGCGGCCTCCAGAAGTACCTCTCCGGGGCGGAGAATATCGCGCTCGACGGTGCGATGATCCCGCACCTGTACCCCGGCACCAAGCTCAACATGAAGACGCTGGGGACGCCCGGCGGGGTCGGAACTGATTTCGAGTCTTCGCTGCTGCGCCATACCGCCGCCGCGCTCGGCCTCGACTATGCCGAGTTCAGCCGCGACTATTCGCGCATGTCCTATGCGACCGCCAAGCTCTCGACCGAGAACACCCGGCGCTTCATGCGTTCGCGCAAAAAGTCAGTGGCCGACCGTCTCGCGAATCAAATGTTCTCCAACGTGCTCGAAGAGTTTATCGCGCAGGGCGAGGTTCCACTGCCCCGAGGATTCACGCGCGACGATTACTACCGGCCCTTGATGCGTGAGGCGTTCTCAAAATGCTCGTGGATCGGCACCGGAACTGGTCAGATCGATGAACTCAAGGAGACGCAGGCTGCGATCCTCCGGATCAAGGCCGGACTGTCCACCTACGAGATCGAGATCGCCCGCCTCGGCGAAGACTGGCGCGAGATTTTCGAGCAACAGGCTATCGAAGCTGGCGTTCGGGCAGAGAAGGGCCTTGTGTTCGATCTCAGCACGAGCAAAGGCAATACCGGCCAAGGGGGCGGCGATCCGGCGGGCAGTGACGCCCAGAACGCGCAGGACGACGCGGAACTGAATGACACAGGAGAATCCGATGACGAAGCCGCGTAAGCGTGGACTCATGGCAAGCGTTCTCAGCCGCATGGCGGCAGGGGACTGCCTTATCAGCGACCGCCACGCCGAGACTATGCTCTTCGGCCTCCTGAACGAGGCAGAGAACGTCACCGATCCGAGCGCCGCGTGGAACGAGGTTCGCAGCGAAGTCATGGCTTCGTGGGGCTGGGAAGACGCGCCCGAGGGTCCGTCCAAGCCGTTCATCTATCAGGACGGTGTAGCGGTGATCCCGGTTCACGGTATCCTCATCAACCGGTTCAACTATTGCTGGGGCTTCGTCACCGGATATGATTTCATCCGGAAGCAGATGAACGCGGCGGAAGCTGACGAGGATGTCCGGCTTATCGTGTTCGATCATGATTCGCCGGGCGGCGAGGCTGCCGGGTGTGACGAGGTTGCGCGCGAGATCGCAGCACTGGAGACGCCGACGATGGCGCTGGTCAACAGCCTGTCCGCGTCCGGCGGATACTGGCTGGCTGCGCCGTGCGACCGGATCGTCTGCGCCCCGTCTGGATCGGTCGGCAGCATCGGCGTCTACATCCTCGTGATGAACATGGCGAAGATGCTGGCGGAGTGGGGCCTTGAAGCGGAGTTCATCAAGAACGGTGAGTTCAAGGTGAGCGGAAATTCCTACGAGCAGATGAGCGATAGGGACCGCGAATATCTCCAGTCGATGGTAGACGAGCGCGCGACTGAGTTCCATCGCGCCGTGGCCGAATTTCGCGGGATCGAAGAAAGTGTTGTCAAGGACACTCAAGCTCGTGTAATGAGGCCAACGGAAGCACTGGCGCTCGGGCTGATCGACGCGGCTGAGTCTCCAACCACGGCGGTAGCTTCGTTTGTCGCTGAGCTTGCGAACAGCCCGAGCGAACCAACCGATGATGATGACTCTCAGGAGGAAGTACAGATGGCAGAAATCAGTTCCGAAGATCGCGTCGAGATCGCCAACCAGACCAAGGCTCGTATCAAGGGTATCATGACCCACGAGGAAGCCAAGGGCCGTGAAGGTCTTGCCGAGCATCTGGCCTACAACACCGATATGTCGGTGGAAGAAGCCGCCGCTATGCTCAAGGCCGCTCCGAAGGCGGAAGCCGAGAAGTCGAGCGACGAAGCCGACGAGGAAGCCAAGGGCGGCTACAAGGACGGCAAGAAGAAGGACGAGGAAGAATCGTCCGACGAGAAGAAGGACGACAAGGCTTCGGCTCCGTCGCACTTCGAGAATGCCATGGACAACAGCAATCACCCGAACGTCGGTCCTGACGCGAAGGGCGGTGGCGCGGGCGACGGTGACGCCGTGAGCGCCAATGTGGCGCGCATTCTGGGCGCTCAGTCGGCGGCGACGGGCCGTAAATTCGAGCAGGCGAAAGCGTAAGCCAATCCTCTCTCAGAAATCATTTCACAAGGAGACCATACATGGTTGACGGTTACAGCAACGATGAGTGGCTTGCGCAGGGCAACACGCTCGAAGGCAGCCACTCGCCGACTCAGCTTTTCACCGCTGAAGACGAAATCAAGACCGCCGCTGCGCTGTACAAGACTGGGCAGAACATTGCGGTCCTGACGATCCTTGCCAAGGATTCGACTGGCGATCTGGTCCCGTGGGACCCGACCAACACCGACGCAGTTGTCGGCAGCCGCCACACCAAGCCTGCGCCGGAAGCCTATCCGGTCGGTGTGGCGGCTGCCGACATGAACACGAGCAACACGGGCGGCGGCTACAATGCCGACACCTATGGCCCGTACTATGTCTCGGCCTGCTTCAACCCCGATCTGCTTGTGTGGCCTGCCTCGCTCGCGTCGGCATCGTACGAGGCGAAGATGGCGGCGCTTGAAAAGTGGCGTGCCCCGTTCCGCATCAAGCGGCTTCTGTAATCTGCTTTTTCGTCACCCGGCGGCTCTTGTGGCCGCCGGGGTTTTCAAGTACCAAGATATCCGATCCGTTCAACGAGAACGGGGGCCTGTTGAAGGAGACGCCAGATGGCCATTGAAATCTATGACACTTTGACCCTGATTGGCGTCCAGAACCGCCAGCAGATCGACCCGCTGTTCTTCCTCCAGTGGTTTCCGACCGAAATCACCTTCACGACCGAGAAGGTGTTCTTCGACGAGATCACCGAGGATCGCTACATCCTCGCGCCGTTCGTTGCCCCGCATGTCGAGGGCCGCGTCATGGCGAAGGGCGGATTCGACACTCGTTCGTTCAAGCCTGCGTATGTCAAGCCGAAGCACGACATTGACATCAACCAGCAGTTCAAGCGCCGGGCTGGCGAAAGCATCGGCACCGGCAACCTGACGCCGCAGCAGCGCTACGACGCCACGATTGCCGAGAACTTCCGGATCGAGCGCGAGATGATCGAGCGCCGGATCAACTGGATGTGCTCGCAGGTTCTCATCAACGGCGCGGTTGTCGTCGAAGGCGAGGACTACCCCAAGGTGACGATCGATTTCAACCGCGATCCGAACCTCACCGAAGTCCTGACCTCGACCGCACGTTGGGGCGAATCCGCTGCTGACCCGCTGGGCGATCTCAACATCAAGATGCGGCTCGCCCGCAAGCTCAGCGGTGGCCGGATCATCGACATCATCATGGGTGAAGAAGCCTATGACCGGTTCTATAAGAACGCCGATGTCAAGGACCTCTTGGACACCAACTATCGCATTGGCGGCACCGCTGCTGACGCCCAGATTCTTGGTCAGGCCGAGACGGACAAGGAAGCCGAACTCAAGGCCGTTCTGGCTGGCGGTCAGTCGGCTGCGCGGGTCCGTATCTGGACCTATGCCGGGTACTACCACGAGCGTAACCCGGTCACGGGAGCGCTCACCGAGAAAATGTACATCGACCCGAACGCGGTTGTCGGCGTTGGCAACAAGCTCGACGGTGTGCAGTGCTTCGGTGCGATCAAGGACCCGAACGCCGGTCTTCGGCCCATGCGGATGTTCCCGCGCATCGTGGACAAGAAGAACGACGACCCGGCCAAGGAGTACACGCTCACGCAGTCTGCTCCGCTGCCGGTCGCCATGGAGCCGAACAACAGCTTCAAGCTTCAGGTCCACGACCCCGAATAACCACCAGCCGCAGCCGGGAAGGCCGGAGGAAACTCCGGCCTTTCTCGTCTCAACCCAGAGAAGACAGAAGGAAGGTATATCATGGCACTCAAGAAGCTTTTGGTCGCGTTCACCACCAGCCGCATGGTCGCGGTCGCCGAGGGCAAGCAGGAATCGCGCCGCGTCCGATTCGGCGCTGGCAAGGTCGTGGAACTCACCGACGACGAACTCGACACTCTCGACCGCTTGACCGAGGCAACCGGCAAGCTGCATTACCGCGAACCGATCTCGGAAGGCGGCAGCCGCCTCGAAGCTTCTGAACCGGAGGTCGTGGATGTCCCCGATTTCGCCGGGCAGGATGTCTCGATTCCCAATAAGAGCGTCGATCAACTGAAGGCGTACCTGACCTTCCACGAGGTCTCGTTCGACAAGAACGCCAAGAAGAGCGATCTCCAGAAGCTCGCCGAAGACCATGCCGCCGGTCGCCTGAAGACGGATGGCGACGAAGGCGGCAGCGACGATCCGGACAGCGGCCTCTGAGATCGCTGGGATGTCGCTGGCAGACATCAAGGCGCGGGCACGGCAAGCGATCCATAGTCGCGGAGCCGTGCCCGCTCTTCTCGTTGACGAGGACCACCCGAACGGGCTGGTCTTCGCCGACGACTATACCGGTGGCGGCCTTCTGGTCCGCTACCACAACAAGATTGACCGTTCCGGCGATCTCGACGGAGACTATTCCGAGATCATCGACGGTATCGACCGCCTGATTTTCCTCGATAGCAACGTGGCCGATGTATCCGCTGCGCTGGTCGAGAACGGAGAGGCCGCTCTCGTGCTCTCCCGTGGCGCTCAGGTCACGATTCCGGCCTATAAGGGCCTGACCTTCTCCCTTGACACCAAACAGCCCCCAGACGGCCCAGAAGAGACCGTATGGGTCGTGGCGCGGGTGCGGGGCTAGACCAGCGAGGCGGGCATGTCCGCTAGAATCACCGCCGTCAATCTGCTCGATATCGAAGAGTTCATCGAAGCTCAGCCTGCCGCCGCGCGCACTTCAGCCCGGATCGCGATCAACAGCGTGACCAGCCGGGTCGCGGTTCCTCAGATGCGCCGGGCCATGAAGCAGGAGGTCGCCTTTCCTCCCGGCTATGTCGAGGACCCGGAACGCTTCGGCCAGACGAAGCAGGCAACCGACGCCGATCTCAGCGCCACAATCACCGCGCGCTTTCGCCCGACATCACTTGCCCGGTTCGCGCAAGGCCAGAGCTTCGAGGGTGCCCGGCGTACCGGCGGCGTCCGCGTCAAGGTCAACAAGGCTGGCGGCGGTCGCCGGATCGAGGGTGCGTTCTTCGTACGGCTTCGCCGAGGCCGCGATACTCAGGACGGCTTCAATACCGGTTTGGCGATCCGCCTGAAGCAGGGCGAGCAGCTACGCGGGCGCAAGAAGGGCACGACCGGTATTGAGCTAGCGCCCGGCCTGTTTTTGTTGTACGGCCCATCCGTAGACCAAGTATTCCGCCAAGTCAGCGTGGCCGAAAGTCCAAGCGTAGCCGATAAGCTCCAGCGTGAGTTCATTCGGCAGTTCGTCAGACTCAGTGCTGGAGGATGAAATGATTTCCAAGAAGCTCAAGATCATGATGAAGTTGACCGAGCAGCTTGAAGGGGTCAACCCGGACTGGACTGATCTCCCGGTCGAGATGCTGGGGGCTGAGTGCCCATACGATCTCAGAGGTTCGGTTTACCGAGGACGGCTTGAGTTCGGCGATGATGTCGATCTGCCGTTCATCGCGTTGCTGGAGGCCCCTCGCCAGATCGATCCTAACGGCGGCGGGAGCGGTCGCCTGCTGAACGATGAAGACTGGACTTTGCTCATCCAAGGCTTTGCCAAGGACGACAAGAAAAACCCTCTCGATCCGGCGTACGATATGCTGGCATGGGTCCAGATGCGCCTTGCCCGGATCACGGCGGAGAATCGGAATGGTCTTCGCGGCGGTGTCTACCCGAACGAGTTCCGGCTGGGTAATCTGATCGCAGAAATCCGGTATCAGATTCCTATTGTGCGACCGGGCAAAGATAATGTATCAGATGCCGCGTATTTCTACCTTCCCATATCTGTCGGGAATGTGACAGACCTTTCCATGCCCTTTGTTCAGGAGGATTGATCCCATGGCGCGTAGCAAGAATTATACTCTCGGGGCTGGCAAGCTCTATTTCGACCGCTTCGACGCGGACGGCAACAAGACCGGCGAGTTCTATATCGGTAACACGCCTTCGCTGACCGGCTCCAGCGACGAGACCCGCGAAGAGCACTTCTCGTCTGACGAGCGTTCGCGCGACAAGGACGCCTCGGTCGTGACGCAGGCCAACGATACCATCGCTTTCACGACCGATGATATCCAGCCGGAAAACCTCGCGATGCTTTGGAAGGGCACCGCCGAGATGCTGGCGGTCTCGCAGGCCGAAGACGAGGTTGAAACGCTGACCGTTCTCCGGGGCCGCTGGTATCAGCTTGGCGAAAGCCCGACTTCGCCGACCGGTGCTCGTCTCGTCACCATCAGCAGCGTCACCAACGACGCGACCCCGACTCCGGTGGCGATCCCCGGCGGCGCGGGCGGTGCGAACTACGATGTCGATCTGGAACTCGGTCGCATCTTCATCAAGGAAGACGCGCCCGACATCGCCGATGGTGACGCCATCATCGTGACCTATGACATCGGGGCGCACAGCCGCGAGGTCATCATTTCGGCGGGCGAAACCATCCGGGGCGCGCTCCGTTACGTCGCCGATAACACGGCTGGCGTGAACCGCGACGACTATTGGCCTCTGGTCGAACTTTCGCCGGATGGCGACTACGAGTTCAAGGCCGAATCGTGGACCGAAATGTCGTTCACTGGCGAGGTCCTGAAGAAGGAGGGCTACGCCAAGCACTACGTTGACGGTCGCCCCGTCGCCGCGTAAGCTGGCGGGACCCGGAGACCTAACCAAGGGGCGGCTCCTGTCGGGGTCGCCCCTTTTCATTGCAAGGAGTCGATATGGCAGTACATTTTGAGATCGAGACGACACGAATCGATGTCGGGACCAAAGGCGGATATTTCACCGTTCGCGGTCTGAACACCGATGACGTGACGTTTCTCACGGTCCACTATCTTGAAGATATCCAGAAAGCCGTCGCCAAGCACGGGAGCAAGGGCGTCCTGCCGCGCAGTCAAGTGGCCGATCTGGTCATGGACTTGGCCCGCGATTTCCCGAGCATGACTTTGGAAATCATTTCGCGTGCAGCCGAAGCCACGAGCAAGGAAGAGACTGAAGCGTTGCGGCGGATGTCTTTCATCAAGCAGATGGAAGCTCTCAAGGCTATCGCGGTCCTTACGGTCGAGGATGGCGGAGTCGAGTTGGGAAAGCTGTTCGGGGTCGTAGCAAGTCTGCTAGAGGCAAACGGCCTCAAGCTAGGACCCCTGACGAAATCGTTGCAGACTATTATCGGAACCTCCGAGAAGCAGTCGCCCGCCTGAAGGCAAACGGCCACCCGGAAGCGAACCGTTATCCTATCGGCAAGCTTGCGAACGAGGCCGAGCTTCTGGATACCGTCAAGCGCCGCGAGATGGCATTCCGGATGGTAGCCGATCAAACAGTTGGATCGGCTATTTTCTCCGGCAGCAAAAAGGCTATAAGGGCCTACGAGAAGATGCTTCGAGAGCTTGAGGATTAAACGACATGGCGACGACCCGGCGAGACATTGAGCTTCTGATCTCTGCTAAGGAGACGACGGGTCGTTCGTTTTCGCAAGTCACCGCGAACATCGACGCGCTGAACCGCAAGATCGCGGAGCAAGTCGCCGCAGCCGAACGCGGGGAAATCAGTCTTCAGGAGCTTCGTCAGACCCAGCAGGCCCTCGCCGCCGCTGGCCGGGACCTCTCGGCTCTTCAGGGACAGATCGATTCCTACACGCGGCTGGTGGCGTCTACGGAGAAGGTGAACGCCGCGTACGAGAAGGCGCAGGCGAATCTGGCGGCCCTGCAAGCCGAGATCGAGAAGGCAGGCAAGAGCACGACGGCGCAGGAGAACCGTCAGCAGCGACTCGAAAACGCGCTCGCCCGGACCAGCGCTGCCGTTGAGAAGAACAAGGCTGACATCGCCGAGCAGACCGCCGTGCTGGAGCGCGCCGGGATCGCGGTTGCCGATCTCGACCGGGCGCAGGCGGGTATCGTCAACACCGCCCGCCAAGTCGGCGCAGGGCTGGTGCAAGTCAACGGCGCTATCGACGCTTACGCGGTCAACGTGACGCTCGCGAAAGACCGGGAGGCTGCTGCTCGTCGGGAGGCGGCCCAGAGCGCCAAGCTGGAGACTGCCGAGAAGCGGGTTGCGTTGGCCCAGCAGACGCTCGACCAGCAGGAAGCGGTTACGCGCCAGACGGCGCTTATCGAGAACCTGAGGGAGGCCGAGCAGCGCTTGGCCCAGCAGAACGCTTTCGACAAGCGGATTGCCGACGCCCGCCGTCTCGGTGACGCCAGCCGGTTCGTCCAGCTTTTCGCCGATGCGGTCCAGACGGTCCAGTCGGCGGAGAACCAGTTGTCGGCGCTGACTGGTTTCCGGGCAGTCGGGCAGCAGGCCGCCGAAGCCAGCCGCGATCTGTCCCGGTTCGTCGAAGAAGGCCAGTCGGTCGCGATCACCACCAGCCAGCTTGCCAATGGTCTCCGGGCGATCATCGATCCGGGTCAGGCTGCTCTGCGGACGTTGGCAGGAATCGAGGCCGAGATCGAGAAGGCCGACGCAGCGGCAGCAGATGGCGTGAAGAACGTCGGCCTGCTGAACGACGCATACAACCAGCTTGCGGCGGCGGCGAGCGCGTTGCTGCGGCAGGGCGGGCTTGTCGATACGTTCCGGCAGCAGGAGAGCGCCACCCTGTCTGCCCGGCAGCAGTTCGACGCGGCGCAGGCCGATGTCATCCGACTCGGGCAGGCGATGGCGGCAGCCGACGCGCCGACCGAAGCGCTCGCCCGGTCGCTGGCGCAGGCTGAGCAGCGCCTACAGGCTGCCGGGCGGGAGTTGAACCGCGAGGAAGCTGCCCTTGGCCGGTTGAGCCGTGAACTCCGGGATGCAGGAATCAACACTGCCGATCTGGCGGGCGAGCAAGCACGCTTGCAAGCGGCGGCCCAGCGCACCTCAACTTCGCTGGAGCGGATCAACACGACTCTGGGTCGTGGCGGCAGGGCGACCGATGGTCTCTTCGGGCTGAAGCCGAACGATCTGGCGAACCTCTCCTTCCAGCTTAACGATATTTTCGTGTCGCTGTTGTCGGGGCAGAATCCGTTCGTCGTTTTGATTCAGCAGGGATCGCAGATCGGCCAGATTTTTCCCGGACTGATTTCGACGGTCGCCCGGCTGGCTTTGGCCTTCGCGCCGCTGCTCGCGGTTGTCGGTGCGGTCGGCGTGGCGATCTTCGAGCTAGCTACTGATTCCGAGCGCCTGCGTCAGGTCCAGCAGGACCTCGCCACAATCCCGACCGGCGAGGGGCTGGACCCCGAGCGCTTCGCGGCTGCGCAGGAGGCGCTGGAGGGCATCGCAGACAAGAGCGAGGAAGCCCGCGAGGCCCTGCTGCTGCTCGCCGGAGAAGGCTTCACTATCGACCAGATCGAGGCGTACGCTGAAGCGGCGGGCAATCTGGCGGAGCGGCTGGGTATCGATGTCGTCGAGGCCACTGAGCTTCTGACCGATGTTAATCAGGGCGGGATCGAGAGCGTACTCGATCTGACCGAGAAGACCGGCAGCCTGACCGAAGCTGATCTCGACTATACGCAGGCGCTCTTCGACTCTGGCAGGGCGGCAGAAGCCCGCCAGTTCGTGCTCGACAAGGTTGCCGAGCGCGAGGCGCAGATCGCGAACCTCACGGAATCCCAGTGGACCCCGGCGGTACGCAATCTGGAGAGCGCTTTTGCCTCGTTCGCTGGTTTCCTGAAGCGGACATTCCAGCCGATCCTTGATGCGATCCAGACCGAGATCAACAACGTCGCGGTCGGCGCGGCCTTCCTCACGGGCCTGTTGGCCGGGAGAGGCGTTGATGGTGCTCGGGCCGACGCTTTCGAGGTCATCCGCAACCAGCGTGGCTTGAACCGCCAGCCGGAGCGTGGCTCTAATGCTCAGCAGATTCGCGACCGCCGGTTCGCTGCCCAGCTTGACGAAGAACTCGATAGCTCGCGTGAACTGACCCGGCAGGAGCGACTCCGCAAGGCCGAGGTTGAGGCTCGCCGAGAGGCGCAGGACGCCGGGGTCAGCAAGGCGCTGGAGGACCGGGCGGTTCAGCAGGCGATTGCCGCAGAGCAGCGCAAGATCAACAAGGAGGCTGAGACTGCCGGGCGCAAGGGTGCCGCAGCCCAGCGCCGGGCTGACGCGGCAGCCAAGCGTGCTCAGCGGGAAGCCGCTGCCGAGCAGCGCAAGCGCGAGACTGCTCAGCGCCAGCTTGAAAGTCAGCTTCGCCAGTTGAACCGGGCAGCGTTCACCGGGGAATCGGCTTCGCTCGAAGAGCGTCTGACCGCGATCAACGAGAAGTATGAAACGATTGCCGATAGCATCGCCAAGGTCCGCGCGCTCGGCCTGACGACCGATGGTGACGGCACCGATCTGGCGACTATCGAGAAGCAAGTCGAAGCCACCAAGCAGCGGCTCAAGGACGAAGAGACGATCAAGTTCTTTCAGGATCGCGCAGCGACTCTGGAGAAGCAGCGGGAAGCCGAAATCCAGCGGGTGCTCGACGCCCGCGAGCGCAACGCGATTACGACCGGGCAGGCGATGGAGCAGACCGCCGAGATCGTCGGTCGCATCTCGCCCCAGATCGTCGAGGCTGCACAACAGGCGCTTGTCGTCGCTCGGGCGCTGGCGGGCACCAACCCCAGCCCGGAAATGGTTGCGTGGATTGCTTCGCTGGAGCGGGTCATCAACGCCGAGCAGACCAATCGCGCCGTGGCCGATGTTGGCTTGGCCGGGCTGGAGGAAAGCAGCGGGCGGCTGGACACCTTGCTCCGGGAGCGCGATGATCTCGTGCGATCCTATCAAGTGCTCAACGAGCTTGGACTCCGGACCACGGCAGAGGTTCAGCAGCTTACGGTCGAGGCGTACGCTCGGCAGGCGACTGCGATCCAGCCGGTCCTCGACCAGCTTAAGCAGCAAGTCGAGCTTCTGCGCAACACCATCGATCCGCTGACCGGCCTGCCGGTCATCACCGATACCGCGTACAACGCATGGCTGGCGAAGATCGAGGCGGTGAATGCAGGGCTGACGCAGATCGATCCCCGGCTGACGCAGATCAATCAGGCGGTACGGCAGGCGGTCGGCCAAGGTTTCACGACGGCTTTTCAGGCGGCTGCGTCATCCATCGTGGGCCTTATCAGCGGCACCGAGGATTTCGGGGATACCTTGGAGAATCTGGGTCGTACGGCGCTCAGCGTCTTCGGCAGCATCCTTGAGGCTATCGCGCAAGTCTTGGTCCAGATGGTGGCGCTTCAGTTCCTTGAGGCCGCTCTGCCCGGCAGCAGTACCGCGTTCGGCTTCCTTTTCCATGACGGCGGTGTCGTCGGTAAAGGCGGCGGATCGCGCCAGCGCCGTACCGGGATGAGCGATAGCTGGTTCGGTGCGCCGAAGTTCCATGGTGGCGGTGGCCTCGGCCTGCGGCCTGACGAGTATAAGGCGGTCCTCCAGTATGGCGAGGAAGTCTTGACCGAGGATGACCCTCGCCATATCCGCAACATCGGCAAGGGTGGCGGCGGAGACGCTGGCGGGGAGATGGGGCTGAAGCAAGTTCTGCTGCTCGATCCGGCGGCAGTGCCCAACGCGATGCAGACTCGTTCTGGGCAGCGGGCCGTGCTCACGGTCATTCAGGCCAACAAGGAAACGATCAAACAGGTGCTCAATGGCTGAAGACAGCGATCTCCCGGTCTTCTCCTTCCGCAATAACTGGCGGGAGCCGATGACCGAGCGCCTTGCGTTCCTGACCGACGTGCTCAGGGCGGCAGAAGGGGCCGAGCAGCGCCGATCCCTGCGTCCGACGCCCCGGAGGACCTTTGAGGTCGATCTGCTGCTCACGGGGCCGGAGAGGACGTTCTGGGACCTATTCACGAATCGCCTGTCCAAGGGTGAGATCGTCGCGCCGCTGTACTGGGAAGTCACCACGCTCAGCACGGCCACCGTGGCAGGCACGACCGACCGGATCGCATTCGACACGACATACCGCGAATGGGCCTATCACGAGGGGCGGCTGGCGATCTTGATGGGCAAGACCGCGATGGATTATGAGGTCGTCGAGATCGCCGGAGTGGATGATACCGGCGTCGATCTCGCCGAGCCGACCGCCCGCGCGTGGCCGAGGGGGACCAAGCTTCTGCCGCTCCGGCGCTGCGTTATCGAGCAGATCGGGCAGGTCCGGCAGCCCAGTGCCGCCGTGGCGACTGTGACGCTCCAGATGCGCGTCGTAGGGCCGAATCCGTGGACCCCAGCAGCAGATACCTCGCCGACGTACCTAGGCCGCCCGGTGCTCCTGCAAGAGCCGAACTGGGCCGGTGATCTGACCGTTGACGTGGCGCGCGAGATCGCGCTGCTCGACGTTGACGTTGGCCTGACCTATCAGGTTGACGCACTGGGCCGCACCCTGTATGGACAGGCTCACAACTGGTTCCTGAACGGTCGGCGAAAGCTGGCAGCTTTCCGGGACTTTGTGTACCGGCATCGGGGGCGGGCCGGATCGTTCTGGCTGCCGACTTTCAAGGCTGACTTCGTTCTGACGAACTCGCCGGGGTCGGCAGCAACGCAGATCGAGGTCCAGAACACGGGCTTCGGATATGTGGGAGGCCCGACCGGCGGTCGCGAGTACATCGCGATCAAGCATTCGACCGGGACCATCATTCGCCGGATCACTTCAGTCATCGCCGGAACGACGAGCGCTACCGAGCGCCTGAACCTAGACGCCCCTCTGGGTCTAGCCCTTTCGCCGGGGCTAGTCCGCAGAATCAGCTTCGTGGATACGGCCCGGCTGGATACCGATGAGTTTCAGATCACGCACTACGGCGGCGTTGACGGTCATCATGAATCGAGCACGACGTTCCGGACGTTCAAGGCCAGCCGGAGCGCGCCGCTGCCGATCTCCTATCCGATCCCGGCAGCCGCGCAGACGAACGATCCTTGTGGCGAAGCGCCCGGCGATTGCTACTTCGACCAGCCGCCGGTATTCGACGGCTGGTATCTGAAGTTCCGGGTTGACTTCATCAACCTCGTGGCCGTTGATCGACCCAACCTTGGATTCATTTTGACGGGTGACGGCTGGTCTAGGAGCAACGTCGATACCAATCCGCTCAGCGCTATCGGGTACTGGACGGTCGTACCCAACCAGTACATCGAATGCACGGTGACGACTCCGCTTGGCTTCGACCCGCAGACGCTCGATCTCCAGATGCAGTTCTCCGGTGGCACGCTGGGTCCGACGACGCGCGCGGCTACCTCGTATCGCCGCTGGACCGACGAAGAGTATATCCCTATCTCGCCCAACCCCGGTTCCTTTAGCACAGGCAATCCGTTCGTTATGGGTATGCTTTTCCCTTTCAACTGGTACTTCACGATCTAGGGGCAGAACATGGCGTTCTCGACGATAGAAATCTCCAACCAAGACGGCCAGCCTATCCGCCTGTACGAGTTTCAGTATGGCGAGACTTTCTGGCGTTACGCATCTGCCGACGAGGATATCGAGTTCGGGACGGACGACGAAGACAACCCGATAGTCTGGACGGCCACCGCGATCAACGACACCGGTTTTACGCAGGGCGGGAGCGATCAAAACGATTTGCGTGTGCTCTGCCAGTCGGACATCCCGCTCGTGAGTCTGTTCAGGCTGCAACGGCCTAGCGGAAAAGTCTGGTTGACGGTTCGCCAGTTCCATCTCGAAGACAACGAGGCTCCGGTTCACTGGATCGGCACCGTCGTCAACGCCATTGCGCAGGACGAGGCGAGCACGCAACTCAACTGCCGCTCACTGGCCGGGACCTATGATCGTCAGGGTTTGCGGCTGGGCTGGAGCCGAAGTTGCCCGCACCCCCTGTATGGAATCGGCTGCCGGGTAAACAAGGAGGACCATGCCTATCCGCGCACCGTCGCGACACTGACCGGCAATCGGTTCACATGCACCACGCATAGCGAACCGGCTGAAGGGTCTTTCACTGGCGGTTTTCTTGAGTTCATTCGCCCGGACGGCAGCCTCGAAACCAAAGCTATCGAGAGGCAGAGCGGAAATGATTTCCTGATACTCGGATCAACCGGCGGGCTGGAGATCGGTACTGCCGTGACCTTGTATCCGGGCTGCGCTCGTGATACACCGAACTGCAAGCTGTTCGATAATCTGAAGAACTATGGCGGTTTTCCCCATCTCCCCGGAGAATCGCCGTTCAGTGGATCACCGGTTTTCTGAGGTCGTATCATGCCACTATTTGCTTGGGCTTTGGTTTTTCTGGTAGCGTCAACTGCTATTCAGGCCATTCTAATGAAACCGCAGCGTCAAGCTCCGGCTTCGCTCGAAGACTTCGACTTCCCGCAAGTCGAAGAAGGGACTCCGCAAGCGGTTTTCTTCGGCGACTGCTGGACCCAAGGGTGGATGATTCTATGGTACGGCAATCTGCGAACCACGAAGATCAAGAAGTCGAAGAAATGATTTCCGAGCCGCATCTCTACATCCGGCATATCCGGGCAGCCAAATTGTGCATGTCCGGAGCGCGGCAGTGGTTTGCCCGGCAAGGCTGGTCTTGGACTGACTTCCTGCGCGAAGGACGCCCGGTGGCCGATTTCGAGCAGACTGGTTGTCCTCTGGCAGCCCGTGCTGTAGTCTTCGCGAGAGCGGAGTACGACAATGGGCGCTAAGAAGCAGACAATCGGCTATAACTATCTCATGTCCCTGCACATGGGAATCGGTCGCGGCCCGTTCAACGAGATCGCTGAAATTCGCGCGGGTGACGTGACTATGATCGACGATCCGATCTGCATTGCAGAATCGGGTCAGCTTGTCGCGATCAACCGTCCCGACCTATTCGGAGGCGAGACCAAGGAGGGCGGCATTCGCGGCCCGATGTACGTGTACAACGGCGCTGCCGATCAAGAGCTTCAGGGCGCGCTTTTTAGCAGCGTCGGTACGCTCCCAGCAATCGCTTCGCAACTCGGTGGCGATGTCCCCAGTTTCCGAGGGGTCGTGACGGTTTGGTTCGATGGTCTCGTGGCATCCCTGAATCCGTATCCGAAAGAGTGGAGCTTCCGAGTTCGTAGGACGACGGCGGGCTGGTTCAACAACGAGCCGTGGTATCCGGCCAAGGCGACGATCACGCTGACCGGTGCTCGCGGCGGAACGATCCGAGCGATGAACGCTGCGCATATGCTCTACGAGATCAACACCAACCCGGAATGGGGCCGTGGCATGGACCCGGCGTTGATCGACGAGAACAGCTATACGCGGGTCGCCAATCAGCTTTGCGACGAGGGCTTGGGACTCTGCATCCCGTGGTTCCGCCAAGAGAGCATCAAAGAGTTCATCCCGGTCATCATCAACCATATCGGCGGCGTGCAGTACCTTGACCGGGAAACCGGCAAGATGACCCTGCGCCTGATCCGGGGCGACTATGACGTTGACGATCTGCCCTTGTTCACGCCGGACACCGGCCTGCTCGATATCGAGGACGAGGACGCCAGCGGCGAAGACACCGCGTACAACGAGATCATCGTCAAAGGCTTCGATCCCAGCATCAAGCAGGAGATCGCAGTACGGGTGCAGAACCTCGCCAGCATTCAGGCGCTCGGTGAAATCCTTTCCAACACCATCGAGTACAAGGGCATCCCGACCGTCGAGCTTCTGTCCCGGATCGCCGAACGCGAACTGAAGGTCCAGTTGCCCTTGCGCAAGATGACCGTGGTTCTGGATCGTCGCGGCTGGAAAATCGCGCCCGGAATGCCCTACCGCATCTCGTGGCCGAGCCGAGGCATTTCCAATCTGATCTTGAGAGCCGGGGACGTGGCAGACGGTACATTGCTCGACGGTCGAATCCGGGTGAAGTCGGTTGAAGATATCTTCGGTATGCCCGAGACCAGCTACATCACGCCGACAACGCCGCAGTGGACTCCGCCCAGCTTTACCCCGGTCGCCAGCCCCGAGACGCGCTTGATCGAGCCGAACTGGCGCGACTATTACCGGCGCAGCGAACCGGCTGATCGTGACGCGGTTGTCGAGGGCAACAGCTTCGTCGGTATGCTGGCGAAGGACCCGCCGAGCACTCAGACGCAGGGCTACGACCTCGCCACCAAGACCGGCACCGAGGATTACGTCAACCAGATCAACGGCGGTTTTACCGCGTGGTTGACGCTCGCCGCCGACATCGAACCGCTCGACACGACGCTGGAGGTCGAGCCTGATAACGTCGGTCGGTTTATGGGTGAGTTCGTGCCCGGCATGGTCGTGCTCATCGACGACGAGCAAATCGAGTTCACCGCTTTCGATGAGATCACGTACCTCGCGACGATCAAGCGCGGCGTGGCCGATACGATCCCAGCCGCCCATGTCGCGCCTTCGACGATCTGGCTGGTGGACGACGAAATCGTTTCCGATGGCAGGGTCTACGCAGATGGCGAAACGGTTTTCGGCAAGGCGTTGACTCGTACGTCTACCGGCTTGCTCGATATCAGTCTGGCAACCGAAGAATCGATCACCGTTGACCAGCGAGTATTCCGGCCATACCCGCCGGGCGATGTCAAAGTTGACGCTGTATCGATCTATCTGCTCGGCGACATTCTCTACCCAACGCCAGTTCTGACATGGGTGCACCGGGATCGCATAGTTCAAGCGGACACGGTAGTCGGTCACACTGAGGGCAGTGTCGGGCCGGAGCCGGGCACCACCTACACGGTGAGAGTTTTCGACGAGGACGGGGTTACGCTGCTGCGCACCGCATCTGCTATCTCCGGGACGACATGGACTTACGATTCCGCTATGCAGGCCGCTGACGGCAACCCGCTTTCAGTTTTCGTCGAACTGGAATCTGTCCGGGATGACTTGGCTTCATATTTCATGTATCGGTTTTTGGTGAACATTTCTGCGATTGAGTTCCTGCTGCTGAGTTCGACCGACGAGCTTGGAGAGCCTTCGAGGCTCCTTCTCTCCGGCGACCAGACTGACGGGAATGACAAGCTGAGACTATCGGGAGATTACGAATGAGCGACAAGGAACTCATGGACCTCAACGGCGGTGTCGGTCTCACCGCAGGCGAGGTTTCGGATGCGCTCGGACTCTATGTCGTAGACGCTGACGGCAACTCGCGGTTCGTGAGCTTCGCCAACCTTAAGGCGGCTATCAACACCAGCCCGACCGTTCTCCCGGCAAGCCAGCCGTGGAGGGGTGCCCGTGTGGGCCGAAACACCGATCTCACCGGTTTGACGTTTCCTTACGTCATATCATGGAACAACGAGTTTGAGGACACGAACAATTTCTGGTCTTCGGGTGCCCCTACTCGTTTTACCGTGCCGTCCGGAGTAAGTCGTGTCAGGCTTTCCGGCAGCCTCACTTTTGAGAGCGTGGCAGAGGCGGGAACGCTGTTCGTGAACTTCCTGAAAAATGGAAATAGCATGACCGGATGTACTGCATGGTCCCCTCGCCAAAACCCAGTAGGTTTTATTAACAACAACGCTCTAGGGTTTACTTGGGCTGACCCGTGCGTACCCGGAGACTATTACGAGTTCCGAGTCAATAAGTCTGGCCTCGCGTCTGTTGACCAGATACTCAGTAGCTTCAACACATGGTTCCAGATCGAGGTTGTGGAGTCGATACTGTGAGCAATATCCTCGTCGCTCTCGAAAAGACAGAAGACCCGGCTGCTTGGCTGGAAATGATTTCGCAAGCAGGGCTTTCGTGCGAAACCTTTGATGCGATCCCATCGATTATCAAGGTGCTCGACACGACACCCGAATCCTTCCCGCTCAAGGATCGCAGCGGTATTCGTGCAATCGACGCAGAGGATACACCGCTGCGCGCCAACGAAAATCAGATAATCACCATCGGCGCGGACCTCAGTGGCGGTTCGTGGGCTTTGCCGCGTCTCATCCGGCGAAAACCCCCTTGGCCGGTCAGATCGCTCAAGTTCCCGTGGACGACGTTTTTCCGCTGCGCTCGTGATGGGGCAGGAGTGGATTGCTATATCTTCGATAGCGGAATCCGGACAACCCACAATGAGTTCGGGGGTCGTGCGACTAACCGATATGAAGCTGTCTCTTCTGGCGGGCTTGGAGACGACCAAGGGCACGGGACAAGCGTTTCGTCGGTTGCCTGCGGATCGACCGTAGGTATCGCCAGAGCCGCCTTGATCCAGTCGTATAAGTGTCTCGACATCAACAACACAGGGACGGTCGGTTGGGTAGTGGACTGCATCAACCAAGCCCTGACCCTGTACCTCTCCCGGAATCGCCCGGCAGTGATGAATTTCTCGCTGTCTTTCATTTCCGCAAGCTCGGCTCTAGACGCCGCGATTGACACTCTGTTGGACGCGGGGGCCGTGGTTGTCGCAAGCGCGGGCAACGATAGACTCGATCTCGGCACGGTGATCTATATCCCCGCCGAAAGCGACCCGGATGTCATCGTAGCGGGCGGTATCGGCCCCGCCGATATCCCTTATTACGCAGCCTCATTAGGCACTAACTGGGGCAGCCGTATCGACGTGAGCGCACCCGCGCAATCGGTTTGGGCCGCTGGCCGACTGAGCAACACCGACTACCGATTGGTGTTCGGGACTTCTTTCGCGGCTCCCTGTGTTACCGGACTCATCGCCTGTCTTTTGACGGGGAGGCCGCGCCTCACAACTCGGTCTCAGGTACAGGCTATCCGGAGCTTCGTCATGTCTTCAGCAACCACCGGTAGGTTGCGGTCCAGTGGATTCGGCATAACGATCCCGGATCGCATTGCGTACATAAACCCTGACGTTCTGACTGAAACAATTCCGGGTCTCTGAGCGTAACCCCCTGACAACCCAGTATTAACACGCCAGCCTAGACAAAAGGCTAACTTGGGTCTATCTATCCCGGTTACGAGAGGCGGGGCGGTTATGACAGAGTCGAGGACCTTTGATATGATTATCCACTCGTTGCGCCAGCACTGGCCTGCCCGGAAGCTGGAATGGTTGATGTCGGGATTCATGGTTGCATGGGGTCTCTATGTCCTCGGCCACCCGGCACTTTTCACCGATCCGAACTCCGCTGCGATGTTCAGCGGTCTCGCCGCGATCTCCGATAGGTGGACCGACAATCCGGCGCTCGCGTGGGGCGCAACGTGTTTCCTCGTTGGCGTCAGTCGGGCGGTCGCTCTCTTCATCAACGGGGCTTGGACCCGAACTCCGGTCATCCGTCTTCTTGCCAGTTTTGTCTCGATGTTCGTGGTGACGCAAATTGTGCTCGGTTTTTGGTTCTCGGGGGTTCCAAATACTGGGATTGTTGTATATCCATGGTTCATAGTCGCTGACCTCCTATCAGCCTATCGGGCCGCAATCGACGTGGTACACGCTGAAAAGCAACGGGAGGTCGAAAAGGAGACCCGTCGTGCCCGCCGCATTGCCAATGGCTTCGCCGCCTGACATATCGGCGATCCTCACCAGCCTAGGAGTCTTCTCCCTAGCAATCGCCGCCGTTGTCGGGGGCATCTACAAAGGAATCAAGGAGGTCAAGAAGGGCGGGGTCGAGTCGGGCGAAGTGCGATCCGCCATGGTCATGGAGACTGCCACGGCCCGCGCACTCGCCGACTCGAATACTCAGCTTGCAGCCACCAGCCGAGAAGTCGTGGAACTTCTCCGAGGCATGGACCGGCACATGCTGAGCCTCACCGAAGCGCTGCAAGATCATCGGAGCATCGTTCGCTCGCAGATCGAAGAACAGCATCGGATGAGAGCCGCCATCGTTGATCTGGTGGAGATCATGCGGAGACGAGGATGACCGACGACACGCCACACAAGATCGATCCGCAAGACCCGCTGCCGGAGACCAATTGGTTCTGGCGGCGGGTTTATACGTTCGCGCTCAGCCTTATTTCCGTTGCCTTCATCTGGTACGGCCTTGAGTCTCTGAACGCGATGCGGCAGCCGCAGCACGTCTTCTCGATCACCCGGTACATGGTCGGCGTTCATGTCCTGCTCATCACGTTCTACATGCTTGCGCCGAGCGCCGAGCAGATCGTGAAGCTCGTACAGGCGGCAAAGCTGCTCCGGGCTGGCGTCTCGTTGCGGCAGCCGCCAGCATTGCCCGCCCCGGTGGCCGAAGAGGTCGATGCAGCCCCAACCAGCAGGAGTCAGCATGTCTAAGCTCGTTCTCGTCTCTCAGTCTGATCTCGACGATCTGGCGGCGCTCAGCGCCCGGATGCTGGCGGCAGCCCGCGAGCCTGCGGCAGTAGAACCGCCGGTCGAAGAGATCGTTGTCGTCGCGCCCAAGAAGCCGGAGGACACTTCTTTCGCCTTCACCGACTATGGCAAGTTCTATGACTGGCTGCGCAGCAACGCGATGCTGGGGCCGACGATCTCGACCGACGAGTTTCAGGGTTGCGATATGATCCTTCGTGCCTGCGCTTCGGCGGGCTGGGGCATCTCATACACAGCGTACGCGCTCGCCACCAGCTATCACGAGACGGCGCACACCATGCAGCCGATCCTCGAAAAGGGCGGCCCGACGTACTTCACGCGGATGTACGATATCCGGGGCAACAGGCCCCGTGTCGCCCGGCAGCTTGGCAACCTCACCCCCGGAGACGGAGCCAAGTATCCGGGACGCGGATACGTCCAACTCACCGGACTGCGCAACTACGTGAAGGCGACCGCCAAGCTCCGGGCGCTGGGTTACGACGTTGACCTCGTGGCCGATCCTGACCGGGCAATGGACCCCGAGATCGCTGGCGTAATCCTCGTCGCTGGTATGGAGGAAGGCTGGTTCACCGGTCGCAAGATCGGCGATGACCTTCCGGCCAAAGGGCGAGGCACCCTGCGCCAGTTCATCATGACTCGCGATGTCATCAACGGCACCGACCGGGACGAGATGATCGCCCAGTACGCGCTCCAGTGGCAAGACGCCCTCGGGGCAGGAGGGTGGCGTATTGCAACCTAGCCTCCAGTATGCTAGGGGCGCGTGATTCCTAACGAGGGGGTTTGGATCGTATGTCAAGATATCGTCATTACGGGAGTTCGCCGGAGATCGGCGATCCCAGCGAAGATTGTTTCATCGTGACTCCCCACGATACCGATCCGTTGCCCAAGGTCATCAAGGCTTTTCGTGCAGACGGAGACGGTGTTATCGTTTTCCGTCCGTTCGCCAGCGACGAAGACGTTGCGCACCCGGTCAAGGACGGGGAAATCGTTTCCGTCATAACACAGTACATCCGCGATAGCGGGACTAGCGGGCAGACTTCAATCGTAGGATACGTTTGATGCGCCAACGTTTCGGTTTTGGTTTCCGTTTCGCTCGTCGCATCTTTGCCGTTGCGTCAGGTACAGTCTCGGCGTGGCTACTGGCTGGCGGGTTTTGGCGGGACCAAGGCGAATGGGATGACGCTTCGGTTTGGGAGGATTGAGCGATGGCTTGGGTTAATATCGCCAACGGGGAATCTGGAGCTTCTGTTCGCGAAAAGATCAATGCTCTCGGTCTTACGGCTGGGTCAGGTCTTTTCGAGAGCGGCACCGCTGCTGCGCCCGGCATAGGCTTTGCCGGAAACCCCGGCATGGGGATTTATCGCGTAAGCCCCGGCGTGATGGCGATCTCGACCGCCAGTACCTTTGCAATCGTCATCAATGAATTGCAGCAGATAGGCATCGGTGAAGACACGGTAGTAACTCGTCTCGACGTGAGGGGAGATATCCGGGCGCGCTCGACAACTGGCGCGCAGATTTACCTCGGCGACTTGGGCTTCAGCGGAGACTTTGCGTTGCGTGGTCCGGGCATCGGGGCCATCGATAACGTCAGCCTAGTGAAAGGCGATCTCGGTATCTTCGTCTACAACGACGTTAATGCCCGAGTCCTGCGCTGGCTATACCGTCACAACGGGTCTTTTCGACCGGCAGCCGATAACGCCCAAGATATCGGCACGGCGTCTTTCCGTCTTCAAACCGTGTTTGCGGCCACTGGGACTATCAACACGTCGGATGAACGGGAAAAGCTCTGGCGAGGTCCGCTCAACGAGGCGGAGCTACGCGCGGCGCAGCGAATCCGCACCGAGATCGGCATTTTCCAGTGGAACGACTCAGTCGCCGCTAAAGGGGAAGACCTCGCACGCCTGCACACCGGCGTACGGGCGCAACGGGTGTTCGCGATCCTGACCGAGGAAGGGCTGGATTGGCGGAGATACGGCTGGTGCTGCTTCGACGAGTGGCCGGATGAAGTCGAGGCCGTCATAGAGAGCCGAACAGTCCCCAAGACGCGGACTGAGATGGTCCCGAGCAATAATCTGGTCAACCCGTTGACCGGCCTGCCCGTTCTCGTCGAGCAGGAAGTTCCGTACGAAGAGGTCGAGTTGCAGCCCACTGGCGAGACGCGGGTGATCTCGCCCGCCGGGGAAAGGTACGGCATACGTTTTGACCAAATGTATCTCTGGCTTTTCGTAGCGCAGGATCAACGGATGCTCCAGCTAGAGCAAAGACTGGCTGCGCTGGAGGCCGCTTGACGGCAGCGAGCGAATCGGCTAGGCAACTCAGATCGCACGGCACTGGTGATTGGACTGCAAAGCCTTGAGCCTAGGTCGCGATGCTGGCGGGCTAGCTCGCAAGCGGTGTATCAGGGATAGGTCCGAACAGCCCTTCCGAGGGTTTCCCTGATAGGCCCGATCCTCTTCTAAGAAACTCGACACCCCGCAGCCTCTCCGGCGAGCGGGGTTTTTCTTGGTCTAGTCCCACGGAGCGGTCTAGGCTATAAGAGCCTCCCTGAAGCCGGGAAGGAGAGACCCCGATGATCCTAGTCACCATAGGCACCGCAATAGCCCGTCTGGCGGGCAGGGAAGCCTCAGAGCGCGCGGCGAAGCTGCTGGGCGCACTAACCCTCGTCGTCCTGCTCGCGGCTCTTCTGGCGGTCGGGAAATGCGCCTACGACGATTCCGTGATCGACCGGCACGAAGAGCGCCGTGAGATCGAGGCAGGGAAAGCCCGCGAACGTGCTGCGGATCGCCGGGTCGAGGATGCAGCAGCGAACACCCGAAGCAAGGAGGAACTATATGACGCGATTGAATCTGCGCCGGGCGGCGATCTCAGCCCTGCCGCTCGTGCTCTTGCCTGTGAGCGCCTGCGGCGGATCGGGCGGATACCCCCCGCTTGCCGACCTCAAGGCGGTGACGGCACCGAAGCCCCTGCCGGGCGATGAGATCGCGACCGACCCAGTGGCCGAGGCCAAATACAACGCGGATGTCGAAAGCTGGGGCGAAGGTCTGAGGGCTGCCGGTATCCGCCTTTGCCGGTTCTTCGACGAGACGGGAATGCCGGGCGTCGAGTGCCCGAAATGAAGAAAGGCCCCGGCGGGAGTCGAAGCCTGCACCGGGGCCTTTCCGTTGGCAAAGCGCGGGCGGTCGAGAACCTGCGCTCTATCGCTCCCAGAGAAGCGAATCTGTCTATAGATCAACCGATGGGAGGTTTCAAGACGCGCGGTCGCGGGGCGCGAGTCGTGCCCATGTGGCGCTCGATCCCGGCGGAAAGTACCCGGTCAACGGGGTTTGCGGGGGTCGGGGAGTTCGCGGCCAGTTGGCGATGCGGCATGTGGGGCATGTGATTGTCCTCCGGTTTCTTCTAGGAAGCGAATCCAAGCTTCCCAGAGCGGCACCACCCTAACGCCTTTACGCTCGGCGTACAACGTGCAGTGGCTTGTCCCGCCCGGCGATCCCCTCCAGAAGCTCCAGAGTTCGTGGCTATGGTCAACCATCCACTCGTTGCGCTGGAGGAAGTACTTGTCGAGCGCGAAGCGGCCCAGCGTGACTACGCGCGCAGCCCGGCTCATCGCCAGTTCCCAATCCCGCTGATCGTGGAATTTCCAGAGGCGGGCCTGACTGGGGAACGGGACCGCCGCGCAATAGGGGACACCGAGATCGAAGGCAGCCTTGGCGATGGCGAGGTCCCATCCTCGCGCCATGCCGGTAATGATTTCCTCGACCCCGTTGAACCATCCGGGCAACACAAAGCCGGGCGAACGTGACAAGTTCGCCCGGCTCTGCCTCAACGTCCCGATGGCCGGTGACGCTGATAATCACGGTCAGAGACCGTTCATGCCTTCGTCAGACGGCGTAGCGTCCGCAGGAGCGGCGGAATCCGCCCCGTCAGCCACCGATTCAGCCTTTTCGGCGGCAGGGGTAGCGGTCGCTGCCTTCTTGCCGCTGGCGGGCTTCTCAGCGGTCTTCTGGGTCTTGCCCCCGCTGGCGGTCTTGCCCGGCTTCTCGACCTTCTGGGTCTTCTTGCCGCCGCTCGCCGCTTCCTTCAGCATGGCGTCCTGCGCAGCCTTCTTCTGGGCCGCATCGGCATCCTTCTGCCGCTGGCGTTCAGCCTTCTCGGCTTCGCGCTTCTCGGCAGCTTCCTTGCGCTCGGCCTCGCGGCGAGCCTTTTCAGCCTCGGCCTCGTGATCGATCACTTCGAGCTTGACCCGGATCATGCCAGTCTCGGCCAGTTTGTCACCGTCGCCGATCTGGACGTGCTCGCGAATCTGCGTTGCCAGCAGCTTCAGGACCGCGCCCATCGTTTCGCCCTCGGGCATCGACTGCTCGATAGCGATGGTCTTCATCTTCGGGCCGGTCGGCTTGCTTTCGCCCATGGTCTTCGGGGTCGCCTTGGCCTTGCCCTTCTCGGCAGCCTTCTTGACGGCCTCGGTGATCTTGGCGGCAGCGGTCTTCGGGTCCTTGCGCAGCAGCTTCACCGCTTCCGCGCCCGCGATCTGGCCGGATGCAACGGCCTTCTTGACCGTCTGGTTGGCCCCGGCGAGCACGAAGAGGTTATCGACGTGACGGGTCGTGCGACCGAGCGCCGTGGCGATCTCGTCCTTGCCCATGCCGAGTCCCTGAAGGCGACGAACGACGGCAGCCATTTCAACCATGTTCAGGCGCTCGCCAGCGTTGCCGTGCGCCAGATGGATGGTCAGATCGCGAACGGTCGCGCCGTCCTTCGCCCATGCGACCGGCAGGCCATCGGGAAATTCAGCGCCGTCAAGCACGGCGGCCTTGGCAGCGTCGAAGCGGTGTTCACCGTCGTAGATATAGACAGTATCGTCGTTCGGCAGCATCGTGACCGCGAACGGCTTGTCGTCGAAGAAGCCGTTGGCGACAATGCTCTCGGAGATTCCGAGCACGCGCTCCTGATAGTCGGCGTCCTTGACGCGGGTGTTGAAGCCCGGCAGCACGGCCAGCTTGTCCAGCGCAACGCGCGTCGGCGCGGGCGAAGGACGAACGAAGGTCATGTCAGTGTCGAACTTGTCAGCGGGAAGATTGATTGCGGTAGCCATTTGTCGGGAACTCCTAAATTCCGGGTTTCGCGTCAGCCCATACCGAGAGCGGATTTATACGTGTCAAGGACGGCCTCCATCTCCTGCCGGTCATGCGGCTCCATCTTCCGAAGCCTAATGATCTGGCGCATGATCTTGGCGTCAAATCCCTGCGACTTTGCCTCGCTATAGGTATCCTTGATGTCGTCAGCGACACCCTTCTTCTCTTCCTCCAGACGCTCGATGCGCTCGATGAAGAGGCGAAGCTGATCTGCCGCAACGTTGGCTGCACCCAACTGCTCATCCGAGACAGAGAAGGTGTCGTCTTCAGCAGACGAATTGTGACCAATGCCAGACATTTTGATTTCGACCTTTCGACCTCAAGAACACGAAAACATCTGCGCTCGCTGAACGCAGATGTCAAGACGGAATCCGGAAATGATTTCCTATGTTAGGACGATTTCGACATCCGGAAAGTGAAACCGTGCGGAATCGGGACACGTTCGATCTCATAGGTTTGCAGGACCCGCTGCAAATCCTCGGTCATGATGGTGATAGACGGGTTGCTTCTCACCAGACTTTCGGGGATCGCCGGGTAGACGCTCACGATTTTATCGACGACCGCCGCGACCGCCAATTCGAGCATGTGGCCGGTGATACTCATCTCGCTCTCGTGCCACGACTCGAAGACCCGGATAAAATCGAAATCCTGATTCCCCGGATTGCATCGCCGGATCATCATCAATTGCGATTCATCCAAATCCTTCTCGGCAATCTCGGCCACCGGGGCGAACCGGCGATCCCAGCGGTCGCGCGTCGTGCTGCGCATCAAGCCGTCCGGCCCGGTGTATATCACGCCCGGCAGCCATTCGGCGGTGACAGGGCACTTCATCGGTGCCTCGGGTGACAGGAGACAGTACAGGCCGCCGTCCTCGTGGCGGTATAGGTTGTCAACGCGAATCATAGTCCAGTTTCCTCACAACTTATCCAGAGTTGGATTTCTCGGGCGACTTTGACGTACTCGCGGCTGGGGGTCCAGTTCGTTTCCTGCCCCGGTCGGAAAGTCGCCCAGACCTTATCCCGGAGATATTTCGGAAGACGCATCCAATGTTGGTAGCAACCCCAGACCGCAGGCTTTACTTGCTTCTTGCATCCGGGCCAATGACATTCGTGGTCTCGGGTTTGCTTCGCCCGGCGCACATAGTTTTTCTTGGCCTCCAGATCGTTCATTGCCCGATCCTCTCGTACTCTCGATCCAGACGATCCAGAGCGTCGAAATCATTTCGAGCTTCGGCGTCCCGGCGGCGTCGTCTCCAGTCGCCCATGTGAAAGACGTAGGAGGCTCGCTCGCAAGTCCGGTGAAAGCTATCCGGGATCAACAGCGCACCACGCGCCGCGATGTCGATCCAGAACGGATCAATCACAACTCCGTCGTATTTGTGCATTGGCATTCCTGAACTCCCCTTGCGGATCGAGGATCGTGTTGATCGCCTGCCACTGTTCTTGCGTGATCCTCGCATAGGCGTAGGCTCCGTTCTCCTTCGCTACGCCGATGGCGATAGTGCCCTCGTCCTCATACTCGATGAAGACGTGGCTGATAAAGCGCGGCCCCTCTGCAAGAGGGAACCGCACTTCGAGGTTTATTGACCCTGCGATGTCGGGCACCCGTGATCCTCCAGCATCTTCCGGACGACTTCGATTTGAGGGTTAGTTTCGCCGACCAGTGAGTCCAGCAAAAGGTAAACCTCGGTCGTGAGATCGAGGACACCCTGCACGACCGGCGAGTGATCCGACTCACCGAGCAGAAAACCGCGCTGGGGGATTCCACGGGTCTTGCGGCTCACGATGTTGCGGGCTGCCTTGATTTCTCGGCCACCGGGCGCTGCCGCGACATCCTCGGCAGTCGGGTACGGGTATGGGTTGGCGCGCTTGTCTTCAGCCATCGGTCTTCTCCCATCCGAGTGCAGCCGGGATGTTCGGCTTCATGTAGTTAGGCCCCTTGAGGACTTTGCCGTCCTCGCGGTAGATCGGTTTGCCGTCCTCGCCGAGCTTGGTCATGTTGCTGCCGTGAATTTCTTGGATCACTTCACGCAGATCGTACCCCATCTCCAGCGCCATGCCGTATATAACGTAGACCAGATCACCGAGAGCGTCGGCGACATCGCGACCGTTGCGCTTGTGCCCGACTCCCCGCGCCCGCTGGAGCGCCTTGCCGGTTTTCATCGCGTGTTCATTGAACGTCGCGACTGGCTGCCCGTGGCGCTCGACCGTGTAGCTCGGCTCGAACGTGATGCCGACCGCCTCGAAAAGTTCGCCCAGTTCCTCGGTGATGAGGCCAAGGCGCAGGCTCACTCTCTCGTCGTCCATGTGCAAGAACTCAGGGTCCTTACAACCAAGCGGCTTCATCGGAACGTCATAGAGCGCATGGAAGCCGATCAACTGCGCCATGTGGTCGGCGGAGTTGCCGAGCGACGTGGCAGCTAGTGGCGGAAGCATTCGCAAGCCGAGGGCGGTCTTATAGGCCGTGGTCATCGGTATTCTCCTTCTTCTTGGTTCGTGGTTTCATTCCGCGCTCGACCCGGAGATACGCCGGGAGGAACGAGGAAAAGCTTTTGACCCGGACAGCGCACTTCCGAGCGTCCCGATGGATAGCTCGTGGCATGGCGATCTCTCCCGGCATATTGTCCCGGACGTGATAGATCAAGTCCCGCTCTCTCGCCCGGCTGGTCGGCGGGACCGATACTTCGACTACCACGCGCAGCTTACGCCACGGGCGCTCGCGACGGTCGATCACAGCAGATCGTGCTTCCGAAGAAGCTCCCTGCTATCATCGATCACCATTGCCGCGAACTGGGAATCCTCGTGCTCATAACTGCCGTCCTCATCAATAGGCTCGGCGCTGACCGAATAGTCCGTCGCATACTCGCGCAGCAGCTTGAGCATGGCCGGGGCTGCCTTCGTCCGATTCCAGTCGGAAATGATTTCGTTCAGCGTCTCGCGGTGTTCGATCTCACGCTTCAGGGTTGCGTCCCATGCCTCGGTATCGATCAAGGGGTCGATCTCGGCCCGGATGATCGCATCGACCGTGGAAGGCGACAGAGCGTCAAGCTCCCAGCAGTCCTCGGTTTCAAACTCCTTGACGTATCGCTTGTAGCGAGAATCGGCTTCCTTGGCGTAGTTCGGCGGCGGTCGGTGCTCTTCGATCTGGGGGATCGTCAGTGCGATACGGCGGAAGTCGATCTCGTGACCGGCGTACATCGACACCCGCTGCTCAGCCGTCTCGGTCATGTAGACACCGCTGGGGTCGTGATCGCCCAGATACAGGACTATCGTTTCGTATCCTGCACGACGATAGGCTTGAAGGCGCTTGCCAGCTTCATAGAGGCCGCTCGACGACGAGTATCCTCGGCAGGAGAAATAGGGGAGGCGAAGAGCATTGCACGTCGGCTCGACGATCCCAACAGCCGCATCTTTTTCGACCCAGACTTCGATGCGGCGCAGCACGGGCTGCTCGTCCCATGGGTCGAGCTTGAATTGTTCGGCGATTCTTCCAAGTACGGTCTCCGGCTTGTCCCAGACGTTGATACGACGCAGGGCGCGAGTACGATCTTCGATGGCATCCCAGTCCACCATCCCGGCTTTCCGGGCAGCGTCGAGAATGGTGCCCAGACGCTTGTAGTTCTGAGGCGTGTTCTCGTACAGGTCGCGGGCGACGAACTGATAGTGAATCTGGCGCAGGGTCAGCGTGTAACCCTGCTCCTGATATTCCTTGATGATCTGGTTCGCCTGCTTAATGACCTGCTTGTGCGCCCCGCTGAACTTCTTAGGGATGAATGTTTCAACGGCCATGGCTTTTGTCCTTGCTCTGGGGGCTGGAGACCATCTCCTTTACCCCGGCGGCTTTCTGCTGTTCCTTGATCCGGTGGACCATATCGGACATATCGTTGCGCTTGATCGGCTTCTTTTCCATCGCGGCCCCCTAGAGCTTGAGGTTCTTGGCGAGCGCATCACAAAGCTGGCCGAAGGTTTCGATGTTCTCGGCTTCGTCGTCCGCGATCTCGGTGTCGAAGTTCTCTTCGAGCGCCATGACAAGCTCAACCATATCGAGCGAGTCTGCCTTGAAGTCGCTGAAGGCGTCGTCGGCCTCCGGCTGCTTGTCGAGCGCGAACTGGTCACGCACGATCTCAGCAGCTTTGGAAATCATTTCCTCTTTCGTCATGTCTTCATCTCCTTAATCGAGTATCGCGTTGAAAAGCTTGTCCTGCACCACATTGCGTAGTATCCGGTTGACCAGTTCATCGGTCGTCAGTCGCCGCCGGGACGCTTCCCGAATCAGGTCGTGATGCACGTTGACCTCGACTGTCTGCCGCCGCTTGGCCGCCCGCTGCCGGTGCTTTGTCTCCAGCGACGTTACGGTGTTCGGTTTGATCCCGAGCTTGTCGGCGATTTGTCTCTCGGTCCAGCCTAGGCCGCGCAAGGCGACGACCGCTTCACTTTTGGAGGCGTAACCTAGAACCGGGATCGCACGACTCATCGAAACCACTTCATCTGGTTGAGCAAACGACCCAAGATTCGCCGCGCTTCGTCGTCAGGGTCTCCGTTGTTATAGATCGGATGACCCTCGCCAACATAGCCCCGGCTATCGTTGCTAAAGTCCTTGCCGTCTCGGTAGACGTGGACCCAGTAGCAGTTCTGACTGCCGAAGGCTTCCATGAAGAAATCATGCTCGACCGGGAAACCCATATCCGGAATCAGAACAACGTCTTTGGGCCGATCTATGCGGCGTTCAAGCGCTCGCGCCCAGCAGTCCTGCCCGAGCCTCGGCTTGGCGTGCTGCTCGGACAGGGCTATCATCTCTTGGCGGATCGTCGTAACCCGGCCATCGGGTAGAGCAATCGGGTTGTCCTTGCTCGCCTCGTAGGTTTCCGGAGAATAGTCGATCCCGAGCATGGAGAAGACCGTCAGACGCATCGGCAGCGACAAGGAAATGATTTCCGTCTGGAGACCACGGTGGCGCAGACACCACGCGAGACCTTTAGCGAGCGTGTCCTTGCCCGAGCGCGGCGGTCCTGAGAAACCGACAATCTTCATTCCGCATTCTCCTTATCGAATTTATCGAACTCGTGATCTGCCACTGTCAAGAAGCCGCCGGTGATGACGAACCGAGGTTTCGGTGGCAATGGTCATGGGTTTCGACTCCTCAGTAATTCAGGCCGTAGCAGTACCGCATCTCGGCGGCGTGCATGGCGGCGTCTTCAGCATCGAGCCGGGCGTTCTCGTCGTACTGGGCGAGAGCGGCCTTCTGCTCTTCGGTGCGGACGCGCTCGCGATCCACGACGAGGACCTTGCCGCTGCCTTCGCAGTCCTCGCACTTCTCGTCGTAATCGCCACGCATGTACGCCTCGAAGGAATCGTCGTCCCATTCCTCGCGGTCGCGCTGGGTGATCGCGCCAAAGCGCAGCGAGTGGCCTCCGGTGCCACGGCACGTCGAGCAGATTTCGTACTTCGCGGGAAGATGGACGATCCGGTCCTCGTCTGCGCCATGTTCGATTTCGTCGATGGCAACTTGGATGGATAACTTGGGCATGGTTTCGACTCCTGAATGCCAAAAGGCCCGGCGATCTCGACTCGCCGGGCCTCTCAGTAGCCTAGACCGCTGCGGGGGTCAAGCCCCTTCGTTTCAGAGCGGCGGCAGGATCGCCGGGAAGCGCTGCTCGTACTCGGCCAGTGCGTCGTCAGCGGCCTTCGCGCAACCCGAGTTCAGGCCGTTGCTCGTGCCTCGGTTCACGAGGAAGGCAGCGACCCAGACGATCCGGCGCTCGATCTGGCGGAAGATTTCGGCTCCCGCTTCGTCCTGAGTTTTCTTGGGCAAGTGTTGTCTCCTTACGGCTGGAGGCCACGACCATAACCGGTCACGTCGATGTCGGCAAGCGGGATGCCCTGCTCGTAGGCGTCCATCTGGGGGGGAATAGGGCTTGGGGTCGGGAGTCATGAACCCGTCGAAGATCGGCTTGCCCATCTCGACCCGGTACAGGGGCGGCAACTCGCGCTCGAAGATGAATCCGACGCTGGCGCTATCCGTCTGACCGAAGATCGCCAGAAGTTTCCAGCCATCCTTTGCCATCTCGTCGAGAGCGATGGGCAGATGGGTCGGGTTGACCTCCAGCCCACGGGCGTAGGCGTACCGCTCGCCCTTGATGAACTGGCTGAACCGGTGTGGCGGAACCTCGGGAGCGTGGGCCAGATCGTCGGGCTTGGTATCGACAGTCGGCTTCGCGCTCGCGGTCGGCACGGGCAGCGAGGCCCGGCGATAGACCTCTGCGATCTGATCGAGCGTCTGCGGATCGGCATGGCCGGGGATACGGATGCTGCCGGACGGGATCACAGAGTCACCCTGAAGCAGCATGTTCTCGATATCTTCGAGATCGGTCACACCGATTCCGGTGCACTCGTAAGCCCAGCCGCCGCCGTTGTCGCTTTTGGCGACCGCCCGGTACAAGTCGTAGGGCGCGGGCAACCGGCCATCGTTGAGCTTTTCAATCGCGTTGCGCAGACGCCGGAGCACTGGACTCTGGTCGGCTTCGAGGGAGCCGACGAACCGTTCAAGCGAAGCCAGCGCCTCGTGGTTGCCGCTAGTTGCGAGATCGCCCAGCCGCCCATACCCGAGATCGACGATCTTGCGCTTGAGGCGTTCCTTGGCCTCGTCACTCTCATTGGCTTTGCTTATAGCCGTATCCACGAGCTTGTTGATCCGAATAGAATCCCAGCGCCGTTCAACCCCGGCTTGTGGCGTCGGCACCCCGTTGATCGAGGCGACCGGGCCGCCGAGAGCGTCCTTCTGGCGGCGATCTGGCGAGTTCATAGCCAGCCGCAGCAGAGCAATGATCTCCGAAGAGTGCCTTTCGCCTGATTCCAGCCCCGTCAGAAGCGATTTCAGCCATTCGATGTTCAGACGTACCGCTTCCTCGCCATCGCGCTCAGCGGGCACGTATTCGACCGGAGCGCCCCATTCACCCTCGGGCCGGGGCAGACGCCATGTCGGGGTGCCGCCCAGCGGATCGCTGTTGGCGGTGCGCCAGCTTTCCATCCGGTAGGCGAGTTCGATGGCTTCCACGATGCGCTCTCGGTCGTCCTCGGTCTCGTTTTTGCCGCGTGCACGGCGCTGCTCAGCCCAGTAACGCAGGGTCGCAGGCGCGGCTGGATCGCGGGCGAGCATGACGAACATCGGCTCGTCCGGCAGGGCTGCCTTGTAGCAGTTGAAGATGGAAGGGTGGTTCTTGGTGGACATGGTTTCGACTCCTAGTTGAGTTGGTTTCCGGGCAAGCCGGGAAGCTTGCGCGGGGGTGCAGGCAATGCCGCTTTGGCCGCCTGATAGTCGTTGACGGACAGATAGCACGTCATGTCGTTAACTACCGGGTTTCGGTCGCTCACGACTCCGAGCAGCTTCTCGTTGGCGTCGAAAATCTTGGTGCCCTGCTCGACCTCGACACAAAGGACTTTGCCGATCATCGCCATGTTCCGCTGGTGGATAACGTCAGTCATGATTCTTTCTCCATGAGATATTCGGCCAGTTCTTCGACAACGCGGGCAAGCGCTGCCACGTCTCTAGCGCTAGCCTCTGTCCAAATCTTCTCGGCCTCGTCGCGGATATTGCGCAAGGGCAGAAGCCGTTCGTCGTGCTCGGCCTGCTCCTGCATCTCGCGCTCGGCGTTGCGTTTGCCACTGTCGTAGGCGTCCCTGACATCGGCTCCCCGGCTGGCAAACTCAGCCCGGCGATCTGGCCCGCCATGGGCGTGCTCCCGTCCGGCTTCCGTTGCGGCCTTGCGCATCCGACCCCATTTAGTCGTCATCGGGATTCTCCGGCGAGGGATTGCGGGCGGAGCCGAGGATATCCGTTGTGCGGTCAGCCCGCCTCTTGCGGTCGCGCTCGGTTTTCACCGCCACGTTTATCATCGCGTTCAGCCGCCCGGCGATGAGCGCGTAGTTGGCGGCTCTCTGGATACCGGGGTCCATGTTGTGCGGCTTGTAGAGGCCGCCGAAGATCAGGCTTGCCTCGCGCAAGACCTCCCTGTCTGCCTCTTCCCGCAGGCGGATGAGCCTGTTGATCTCGTGGTTCATGTTGTCTTCGACTCCGCTTTCTTCGGTTTGAACTGCTTGTAGGTCTCGATCATCTGCTCACGCAGGATCGGAAATGATTTCGCGGCTGCTTCGGCTGGGGTCTCCCCCGGCTCGACCTCGACCGTGACCGACCCTTCGATGGTGAAGTTCTCGAAGTCGATCCACGGGTGACGGTAGAGTCGGCGCAGGCCGACCGTGACATGCGTTACCTTAGCCATTGCAGGCGTCCCAACGGGGTGCCGGAGAAGGATCGAACGACACCTGAGGACACGGCAGCGGAAGAACCGTCCCATCGCTTCGCCGGGTCGTGGCGATGCTGCGCACAGGTTCAGGGTGGTTTTCCGGCTGGGCTTCAGGGTGGTTTTTCTCCTGAAGCCCTGCCAACGGGAGCAGGATTTCCAAAAGGCGGTCAGCGTTGAGCGCGATCTGGCCGAGGCCGATCTTCAACGCCGGGAACTCTCTGCGAACCGCGAGATCGATCTCGTGAAGGACCATCTCGCGCTCTGTCCGGAACAGCTTGCCGTCCTCGGACTCGTAACTCTCGACCTTCTTGCCCATGTGGCTTCGACTCCTCAGGCGGTGCGGGTAAGGGCTGCCGTGATAATCAGGGCCTCCCGTGCGCTGATATAGTGACCGTTCTCGACGACGTACTGACGACCCGGTATCTTCTTCTTCGCTCGGGTGGCTTGTGCGTCGAGCGTCGAGCGCACCCGGTCAGTGTGAAGCTGGACCGCGCCATCGGGGATGCCGAAAGACAGATCGATCCGGTACGAGATGGAAAGCGTTTCACCGATCTCCATGGTCTCGATGTCCCACTGCCGGTTGTACCGGTCAGTGTGAGTGTTGGGTTTGCGTGGCACGGGGCCTCCTTATGGTTTTCGATTCGGGACAGACATGCACGATTTTTTGCTCAGTGTCAAATGATCTCCTGACTCCCCTACAGACGGGGGTGTCTCACCACTATAGAGGGGTGCCGTCCAGTCGGCTGGGACCGAGCACGGTGATCGCGCCAGCCGACCCGTGGCCGGTGATAGCAAGCCGGGGCTGGCGTTCGTCGGTCATCGGCGGCCAGAGCGGCGCAATCGGCCCCTGACTCCCCTACAGACCCCCCTCCGATGTCGCTACAGAGGGGGGGTGCCCGGCAAAAGCCAGGAATCGGCCTTATACGTACGCGCGTGATCGTGGGCGCGGGCGGACGCGGCGCGGGCGCGGGATTCCACGTCCGGGCGGGCGCATGGCGGGCGCGGGAGTCGGAGTCCGGGCGTTGCGCGGGATTCTGCCCGTGCTTAGGAAACGCCTAGACATTGGGGAGAGGCGGCCCTAATGTCGGCAATCATGGGCAAGGGATTGGCCCGCCCTGATTCGCAAAGGAACCGACATGAAAGCTCTTACTCTCTCCGCCGCCTTCCCCGGCATGACGCGGCCCGAATTGATCGAAAAGGCGGAGTCGCTGGCGGCCACGGCGGAAGCGGACAAGCCGGGCCGGGAGTATATCGACATGACTCCGGCATGGGCCGCGATGGAGTCCACGTTCCGCCTGTTGATCGAAAATGGCAACGCGGAAGGCCGCCGCACGGCATGGGGAGAGATTGCCAAGGCGCTCCGCTTGGCGGACGAACGGAACGCCATGGCAAAGGCGATTTACGCTCTGTCGATTGTCGCGAATGAAACCGCCCATTGCATAGGAAAGCCGGGCAAGTCGGGCGAAATGGCGCGGGACGAAATGGACTCCGCTCTGGCGGCGGCCTTCGCCCTTTTAGACGGCAACTAAGCGGCCCGTGTGGCCGGAAACCATTTCCAGAGAAGGAGTCGAGACGTGAAAACGATTAACTATCATGCGAAGGCGGAGCATTTCGCGGAGCTTTCCAGCCGGGCGGCCTATTGCGCCGCTTGTGCGGTCTCCCCGGCGGACCGGGAGCGTTGGGGGGGAACGGGCCGCCCGATATGACGCGCAAGCGGCAACCTATCGTATGGCGGCCCGCAAGGCGGCCTAACCGGCAATCAATCCAGAGAAACAAGGAGTCTAACAATGGCACGTTATAGCAATAACATGGTTGCGCACGTTTGGGCGCAAATGAACAAGGACTCGGGAGACTCGAATAACGGGCAATTCTACTTTCGCGGCCCGCGCCTCTACTCCTACGGTTCGCATTTCGTGGCCGGTTTCATTGATTTGGGAGGCCGTGCATGGATGAACGGGGACTCCTACTCCCCGACAACTTCTAAGCATATGTCCTATGCTTGGCGGGCCGTCTCCCATCGCAAGAGCTTCCGCGTTCCGTCCCTAACTGGAATCGTGGGCGCGATTGAATCGCTTGGCGACAAGTCGCGGGCCGCCTTCGTTAAGCGGGAGCTTTCCGCCTACATGGACTCCCATTGGCGGAGCTTCCCCGCCGATAGCGAAGCGGGCGCAATCCTATGGGCTGGCGTCTCTCCGCGCGGATCATGGGCGGCGGAATATGCCCGCCGGGAAGCCAAGGCCGCCAAGGCCGCCAAGCGGGCCGCCGCCGCTAATAAGCGGGCCGGGCTGGCGCTGGCGCGGGAAGTCGCGGCAATCCCTCTCGACATGGTACGACTCCGCATGATTCAAGTCGCCATGACGGCAAGCGATTGGGATAAGGAACGCAAGCTAAAGGCCGCCGTCGGTTACTATCAAGAGGCGCACAAGGGGAGCGCGCCCGGCAAGACTCGCGCCGCCGTATGGGCGCGCGTGAAACTGGCGCGGGAGCTTGCGGCCCGGCTGGCGCGGCATAGCTCCGCCGCCTTCGCGAAGCGCCGGGGAGCAATCGCCACGTTGCGCCGCATTTGGACCGGGGACTATGGCGGCGCGGCGACTCCGCTGAATTATGCGCTGGCGGAGCGCCAAGCCATCCGGGAGGCGCTAGAGGCGCACGGCCCGGCGGAGCTTCGCGCCAAGGCCGCCGCGCGTCTCGACTATCTGGCGGGCGAAATTGAGCGGCTGGAACGGGAGCAAGAGGCGGCCCGCATGGCGGAGCAAGAGGCGGAGCGGCTGGCATGGCTGGCGGACTCCCCGGACGCTCCGCGCCGCGCCTATCATTTGAAAGATGAACGCGGCGGCGCGCTTATCCGCGCCACGGGAGTCGAGCTAGACGGTTGCCGCGTTATCGCGGGGACTCTGGAAACTAGCCAAGGCGCAACGGTTCCCCTCTCCCATGCCGTCCGGGCTTTCGCCTTCGTCCGCGCCGTCCGGGAACGCGGGGAGGCATGGGAGCGGAGCGGGAGCGGCCCGCGCGTCGGGCATTTCCAGATTGACCGAGTCGACTCCTCTGGCGACTTCGTGGCCGGTTGCCATCGAATCAACTGGAACGAAGTCGAGCGGCTGGCGCGGGAGCTTGGCGTTTGGGATTGCCCGGCCACGGCGCTGGAAACGGTTTCCGAAGGGGAGGCGGCCTAGTGGCTTATTTCACGATTATGGCGGAGCTTCGCGGTTGCTACGCGGACGCGGACTCGGCCCATACGATCAAGGCGGAGACGCGGCGGGAGCTAAAGGATGCGCTAGAGGCGGAATCCTACTATCTCCGCGACGCGGGAGCTATCGGGCTTAGCAAGCGGGCCGTGGCGTCTCTGGCGGCCCTTGCATGGCGCAAACGGAAGGCGGGCGGCCCTTATCCCTTCGTCGCGCCGTTCCGCTATCCCCATCAATCCGGGGACGCCATGGGCTTGTTTGTCTATGTCGCCAGCCGGGCGGACTATCTGGCGCAACGGGACGACTCCTAATGCTCCGCCCGTTGTCAGACGACGAAAAGGCGGAGAATTGGCGGGCATGTCGCCGCTATCTCCGCCGCTATTTCATCGCCCTACTTGTCCCCGCCTTGGCGCTGCTATGGTTCGCGGCATACGCCAAGGGCTTGCTAGACGGGAGCGCCGCCGATTGCGTCCCGCCAGCCGCACGAAACGAAAGGAATCCGAAATGACGACTCTTGCTAATTTCTTCGCCCGTCTCCGCGCTCCCGCCATCGGCGGCGCTGGAATCGATCCCCGGACGGAAGGCGGGCACGTTGCCAGCCATTATCGCTATTTCCGCAACGTGCGCCGCATGGGCGCGGCGGCGGCCTATCGGGAGGCGCTGGCAATGCCCGCCGTCTATACGAAGGGCCGGGAATGGTACGGCCCGAAAGGCGGAGCGGGAGCGCCGTTCAAGCAAGGCGGGGACGTTCTCCGCTGGATCGAGTCCACGGCGGACGCGGGACTCCGTTTCGTCGCATGGGCGGACGAATTGGCGAGTCTCCGCCATACGGGCTGGCATTGTGATGACGAAGGCCGGGAGACGTTGCGCGGCGGAGTCTGGCAACTTCCCGGCAAGGCCGGGGAAGCCCGACTCGTCTATGGCTATGCGGAATTTGAGGGACGCGGAGAGATGAACGAAGGGAGCGCCGCCGTTTGCGTTTCCGATGTCGTCCGCGTCCCTATGCGCGGCGAATTTGGCAACCTAGACGAAACCGACGGCGCGCGGGACGCGGCCCGATGGGCGGACGGGCTGGCGGAGGACGCGGCGGAGGATAGGCGGGACTATTCGGAAGCATACGAAGCGGGCCGCCGGGCGGCGGAGCTAGACGCGGAGGCGCTGGAATTGCGGACGCGGGCGCGGGCGCTGGCGGGCGCGGCGAAAGCGCATAGGCGGAGCGGAGTCGGGCCGGTTATGGAGTCCGCCCTATGCCGAACGCTGGCGGACGTGCTGGAAACCATTTCCGAAAAACGGGCAAAGCGGGACTCGGCATGGGCGGACGTATGGAGCGCCAGCCGGGAGGCATGGGCCGCCGGTTTCATGGATGAATCAAAAGGCGGATTCGTCCGGGCGGTCCGCCTTGGATACGCCAGCCGGGACGATTGGCGCGGCGTGCCGGAAGCGAATCCCGTGCCCGCCTAGCAGCGGATCGAACGGGCAACGGAAGCGGGCCGCCGGGGAGACCGGGCGGCCCGTTTACATTTAGGCAACCGTTGCCCGATACAACCGCCCACAGGGCGGCCCGGAAGGCGGGAACGCCAGCAACGGAAGGAATCGGAAATGACGGAATTGCAACGCCAGCGGATCGAACGGGACCGGCGGGAGCTAGAGCGCCGCGCGCCGGAATTGCGCCGGGCATTTTGGGCGCGGAAGGAATCGGACCGCCGGGAAGGGGAGCGCCGGGAGGCGGAGCGCCGCCGGCGGGACCGCATGGCGGACAATGCCAGAGTCGCCGCATGGCTGGCGGCCTTTGACGCGGCCCGGATCAAGGCGGCCACGGCGTGACGGGTCAACAGCAAGCGGACGCGGCCCTAGCCCTATGGCGGGAGCAACGGGCGGCGGAGCGCCGGGGAGATACGGCGGACGCGCAACGGGCAAGCCGGGAGCTTGAGTCGCTGCTAGGCCGCTAGGCCGCCAGCCGGGCACAAGAAAAGGGCCGCCGGGGAGACCGGGCGGCCCTTTTCTTGTGCCCGGCTTCCGGGCCGCCCGTTCGA
>FRDC01000549.1_pt1 | contig 58866 bp, 61 predicted proteins | sample 1106171 | NCBI WGS metagenome assembly FRDC01 (sample SAMEA3930566, study PRJEB13176) | freshwater metagenome | biome: Drinking water system; feature: drinking water; material: water | place: Singapore | collected 2014-12-20 | reverse complement strand
GCACATCGAGCAGTTCTCCGCATTCACACCCCATGAGCGCATCGCCGACTACGGCAGCACCAAGGATCGCTTCTTCGAGGTGGGTATCCATTTGCTGCCTGATGAAAGCCGCCTGTTCGTCCAGCAATCCTTCGTGAAATACGCCAAGGATGTCAGCGTCAAGGTTCACAGCGACCTTGGCTTCACAGCGGGCAACCTGTGGTTCGTGCCAGTCGAAGGTAAGCATGACCACATCGAACGACTTGCTGAATTCGTGTTCGTGCGCGTCATCCGCCCGGTTCCCAAGCTGCGTGGCATGCGGCCCGTACAACGCTCTGGCGAAGTGTCGGTGGGCTGCAACCTGCCTACCGAGCAGCCGCTGTCGTCGGAGCCCAAGGTTGCCATTCTTGATGGCGGCTTGCCCAAACAGCATGCAATCGGCCCGTGGCTGCGCTCGTATCGCGTTCTCGACGAAGATGCGCAGGACGATCCAGCAGGCTTGGAACATGGCCTTGCCGTCAGCTCCGCATTCCTGTTCGGCCCCATCCAGCCGAACGGCACTGCCGCCCGTCCCTTTGCTTATGTCGATCACTTGCGCGTACTCGACAAGGACGCCGATACGGAAGATCCGCTGGAGTTGTACCGGACCCTGGGCTTCGTCGAACAGGTTCTGCTCTCACGGCAGTACCAGTTTATCAACCTTAGTCTCGGCCCAGACTTGCCGATCGAGGATACCGATGTACACGCCTGGACGTCGGTCATCGACGATCTGCTGAGCGACGGCGACACCTTGATGACCGTGGCCATCGGCAACAACGGTCAGATGGACCGCGCTTCCGGCAATGCACGTGTACAGGTGCCTTCGGATTGTGTCAACGCCTTGGCAGTAGGCGCAGCCAACGACACAGAGGCGAGCTGGACGCGTGCCCCCTATAGCGCGGTCGGTCCTGGCCGCAGTCCAGGCGTCGTCAAACCGGACCTGATGGCGTTCGGCGGCAATGCCGGCAACTATTTCCATGTGCTGTCGCCGGGCAAGAAAGCTGCGCTTTCGCCTCAGTTGGGCACCAGTTTCGCTTCCCCGTATCTGCTACGCAGTGCCGTCGGTATTCGGTCCATCCTGGGTGCGGAACTGTCACCGCTGGCAATTAAGGCACTGCTGGTTCACGCCGCAGACACCGCGAAGCACGACAAACTCGAAGTGGGCTGGGGCAAGGTGCCAGAGGACTTGATGAGCATCATCACCTGTCCGGAGGGCGTGGCGCGCATTGTCTACCAGGGCGAGTTGAAGCCTGGAAAATACCTGCGCGCTTCGTTGCCACTACCAGCAGGTGGCCTGAACGGCAGCATCCACCTAAAAGCGACCTTCTGCTACGCCTCACCGACCGATCCGCAGGACGCAGCTGCGTATACGCGTGCCGGTCTGGAGGTCGTATTCCGCCCCAGCGACGAAAAGATCAAGGACGGCAAGGCCAACGCCGATACCAAGAGCTTTTTCGACATGAAGAAGTACGCGACCGAGGAAGAGCGACGCTCCGACAGTGGTAAATGGGAAACGGTCTTGCACAGCGCGAAGAACATGCGCGGCAGTAGCCTCAAGAATCCGGTGTTCGACATCCACTACAACGCTCGCGAAGCCGGCGGGCGAGCCACCGGTGCGGAAAAGATTCGCTACGCGCTGATCATCACCGTCGAAGCCCCCAAGCATGCCGACCTCTATAACGAAATCTTGCGCGCCTACGCGAAGACGCTGGTGCCAATCCAGCCGCAAGTGTCGCTGCCGATCCGCGTCCGGTAGAGCGGTGGGCACGATGTTGAACTTTTCATTATCGATTGAGCTACCTGTAACGGAGACAGCGAATGCTGGAACCCCTTAAACAGAAAAAGAAGGACGGTACCTCGTATGAGCGTCCTCCCGAGATTGAAGCGTGGCTCAAGAAGCTGGAGACGGTTGAGGTCGCAGAGCGGCTCCGACAATTCGCGACGCTGTCCAGAAAGAGCATTGGGTATGTGCCGTCGGAGGCACTGGTCTACTTTCTGCGAAGAGCCTGGGCAGACAGAATGGAGGGAGATTTTGAAAAAATATTCCGCATTCTTATGAAACGGATCGAGCAGTCGCTGTGCTCAGCTATCTCTGATTCGCGCATGGCCGGTGCCCGAGGTATCCGGGAAGAGATCATGAATCGATTCGCGGAACGAATCGCCAAAGACTGCAAGGGACGAACTGGTTTGCTGGACTTCTATGAAATCCGCTTCGACAAAGCGTTTGCGGCTTTTCGTACCTCCACTCTGCGCCAGATTGGCCCGACGGTAGTGGACACGGTGCCTTTGGGCTCGGATGAAGACGATGGCTTGGAGATTTCAGCCGAGGTGGAGGCCGCCGCCTCGGACTTTCTAGGTGGCGATCCCGAAAAACTTGACGATCCGGCTTTCCGGTTGGAGCTAACTGCCGCGATTGACTGTCTGCCAGATGATCAAAAGCAGGTCATCGGGCTACTACTGCAAGGTTTTCAGATTGATTCCAAGGATAAAAACATTATGACCATTGCACGCATTCTGCAGTGCGACGAAAGGACGGTTCGCAACCGCCGTGATCGTGCCTGCAAGGCGCTCAAGGCTATTCTTCAAGAGGAGAATGCACAATGACTGCCGAACAGCACTCAAGACTCAGTGAGGAAGAGGTTCTTCTGGCCTTTTCCGTCGAGCCGACGCATGACCGCAAGACGTTGGAGCAATACCTAATAGAGTATCCAGAGCATGCGAAGGCACTCGTCACCTGTTCGATTGAATTGATGGTGGATGCAACGCGCAATGACGATGCCGTAGTTACCTCTGAAGATGCCACCGATCGGGCTTGGCAGCGGTTTCAAACCGTCGTTGGCCAGCCTGACGACGTGTTGGTCACAAACCCGTTTTCCACGCTCAATCCAACCGCTTTCAGGTCGCTCGCAAAAAAACTCGATATCACCAATCTGCTGCTAATACGCCTACGTGATCGGGCGATTGTCGCAGCAACGATACCGAGACGCTTTGTTCAAAGACTCGCAACCGAATTGGGCGCGACCGCGGAAGCAGTTATGGACTATCTGCAGAGTCCGCCAGCGATGGTTTCCGGCCACAGTTTCCGATCAACCGTGAAGCCGGCGGTTACCGAACAGATTTCTTTTACGGAGGCGATTGAGACGTCTCAACTCACGCCGGCTCAACTGGACGCACTCAAGGCACTACAGGACTAGACCATGGACGCGACCGAGGCTGCTCGTCGAGAAGCAGAGCGTATTCATCGAGCGGCAGTCGCGGCAGGTGATGATCCTTGGAAATTGCTCGATTTGGTCCGGCAGGAAGCGGTTCGAAGAGAGCTGGATGTGTATGCCTTGCCGCCTGGCGACTCCCAACTGAAAGGCGGGCGGGCGGCCTTCGATAGTCAGGCCGGGATCATTCTGTACGAGGACGCGGGGTCTGAATTCGACCGTGCTTTTCTCATTGCCCATGAACTCGGACATGTTGTGTTGGAGGGCGGCACGCAGGATGTTGTGACTGAGCAAGTTGAGCCGGATCGCTCCGTCGAGGACGCACCGGTCGGCATTGAAAAGGTGCTCGACTATGGCGCGCGGGAGCGGCGGGAAATCCAGATGGATCTCTTTGCCCGTGAACTCCTCCTACCACGTTCGGTGGTTCGACATCTCCATGTAAGCAACGGCCGTTCTTCGACGGACATTGCCACACGCCTCGGTGCGCCGCCGCAGGTGGTTCAGCAACAGCTTCTGGATGCGCTGTTGCTGCCAGAGGATTCTTCGATCGAGTCATCCACGGTTCCTGCCGCGGCGTTGACCCCCGATCCAACTCAGATTGCGGCGGCAGAACATCGCAATAGTGCGTTCCAGTTGCAAGCTGGACCTGGTACTGGCAAAACGCGAACGCTTGTGCGTCGTATCGAGAACTTGCTTGCCGAAGGTGTGGACCCCGTGTCCATCCTTGTTCTCACCTTCTCCAACAAAGCGGCCAATGAGCTGAGTGAGCGGTTGGCCGCGAGTAACCCCACGGCTGCCGCAGCGATGTGGATCGGCACGTTCCATGCGTTCGGTTTGGATATCGTTCGTCGCTTTCATGACAAGTTGGGACTGCCCCCTGATCCACGCCTAGTCGATCGGTCGGAAGCGATCGAACTGCTCGAAGATGAGCTGCCACGCCTTCCGCTTCGTCACTATCGCAACCTATGGGACCCGGCGCTCGATCTCAGTGACATGCTCCATGCTATATCGCGCGCCAAGGACGAGGTCATTGATGCGGCAGGATATCGAACGTTGGCGCAGGCCATGGCAGACAAAGCCGGTCATGACGAAGACGCGGCCATGCGTGCGGAGAAGTGTCTGGAGGTCGCGCTACTGTTTGAAACCTATGAACGGCTAATGGCAGCCGGTCAATTGATAGATTTTGGTGATCTGGTTGCGCTACCCGTGCGTCTGGTCGAAACCGACGCCGAAGTGAGAGTGGCGCTAAAGGCGCGACACCAGCATGTCCTTGTTGATGAGTATCAGGACGTCAACCGCGCTTCGGTGCGTTTGTTAAGAGCCATCGTGGGGGAAGCACGGAATCTTTGGGTTGTGGGCGATGTACGCCAATCCATCTATCGGTTTCGTGGCGCATCGCCCACTAACATGGCGCAGTTCGCTGTGGATTTCCCAGGCGCGCAGGTGCGCCAATTGGGAGTCAACTATCGCTCGGGGCGAGAGGTCATCGAGGTTTTTACAGCATTCTCCGGTACGATGAAGGCGTCGACGGAAGCCTTGCCACTGCAACTGAAGGCGGACCGCGGTGTCTTGAATGCCCGACCGGAATTTCGGGTGGTCAGATCAACCGAGGATGAGATTTCTGCAGTTGCGGCGGTGATCCAAGCACAGCAGGAGGCAGGAATTCCGTACCGCAGGCAGGCGCTGCTTTGTGCATCCAATGCCCGCCTGAGTGACATCGCCGAAGGCCTGGAAGCCAGAGGCATTCCGGTGCTGCACCTGGGCAGCCTCTTTGAGCGGCCAGAGATTAAAGACCTGCTTGCCTTGCTTTCGATGTTGACGGATCCGCATGCGGTCGGACTGGTGAGGGTCGCCACGATGTCGGCGCATGAGATGCCGTTGCAAGAGGTCATACAAATCATCGGACATCTCAGGGAAAGCAAAGCTGCTGCCCTCGACTGGAGGCAGGCTGGCGCGAAGCTGCCAAGTCTTGCGACAGAAAGCCAGACTGCGTTGTTACGCGTAGCCGCCCTTTTTACAGGACTGAACCCAATGGGCAACTCCTGGACGATCCTGGCCACGTGGGTGATCGACCAGCTTGGACTGGCGAAGACTATCCATTTGGCGCGCGACCCGCAAAGCCGAATGAAGGGGTTGGCGTTGTGGCAGTTTCTCAACTTCTGCCGCCGCCAGCCATCGGGAGCGGGTATTCCCAGTGTGCGCCTGCTCGATCGCATCCGTCGCCTTGTCCTGCTGTCAGAAGATCGCGGCCTGCGACAACTGCCGGGAGTCGCCGAAGGCATCGATGCGGTGCGGCTGATGACCATCCATAGCAGCAAAGGTCTCGAATTCGATATCGTGCATATCCCCGGCATGGTGGCCTCCGGCTTGCCGCGCAACAACATGGCACCACGCTGCGTACCGCCGGACGGGTTGATTCACGGTTCCCAGGGATTGACCGGACTGGAGGCGGTCAAGGCAGGGCACGAGGAGGAAGAGGAATGCCTGTTCTTCGTCGCGCTCTCACGTGCTCGGGATCGGCTTTTTCTCTATGCATCCTCGGTTCAGTCCGATGGCAAGGCACGCAACCCTTCAAAATTCATTTCGGCAATAAATTATCTGCTTGTCCGTCCCGCCAATCCGGCGCAGCGGAATGGAGCGGCAAGACCGGCAACCGCCGTCGGAATTACCTGGGAGGAAAAGCCGGTCTGGACCGAGAACCAAGTCAACCTCTTCGAGCGATGCCCTCGCCGGTTTCTGTACACGCACGTGCTCAAGCTTGGTGGGCGTCGCACGGAAACAGCTTTCATGAAGATGCATAACGTAGTCAGCGACGTGTTTGATTGGCTAAAAACCGTTCACGAGACGACAACCCCAAGCGAATCCGAACTTAGTTTTCGCTTCGAGGAAGCGTGGCAAGCCAAAGGCGCGGCGGATCATGGCTATGCAGAAGACTACCGCCGCATCGGTCGTCGCCTGGTCGACTACCTTATTGAAACCCGACGCAATGGAGTCCGCTCTTCGGTCGCGCCGCTCTCGCTGGGTTGGGTCGAGGGCGATATTCTTGTCAAGCCGGATAGCGTGGCCCAGGGTGATCGGGGGCAGGTTGTGGTGGGACGAGTCAAGACCGGCAAGCCGCGATCGAATGCTTTTGACGATATCGAATACACGATTCTTCATTTCGCCGCCGTGCAAGCCTACGGCGGGCAGGCGCAGGTTGAAGTGACCTATTTGACCAGCGAGACGACAGAGCCGATGTCGATCTCAGCGAAAAAGCTAGAGACCCGGCGCCAGAAAATTCAGAACATTGTGCAGAGCATCCGCTCAGGCGATTTTCCGTTGAAGGCAGAGGAGCGGGCTTGTCCGCGCTGTCCCAGTTTCTTCATCTGTGGTGAGCTACCGGACGGTGCCGTCACCATAAAGAAGTTGTAAGCAGCTTTCCGGTTCTGAAATGTGCTGCGATTGACTAATTGAAGGCCAACAATCTGCAATCCCGCAGGGCAATCAGAAAGGAAATCATATGCAAACTACTACTTCTACCGGCGAAGGCCGGAATCCTAGCGAAGATAATGGTGCGGTAATTCGCCATGCCATCGATGTCGCCGATCAAACCTTGACCTATCGCCAGGTGAGTATCGATGACTTAACTCCAACCGCCACACAGCTTGCTCTCGCCGCCGGCTTCAAGTCGGTCGAAGGAATCAGTGTACTGCAGGTCCTGGCAACCGGTGATCTGGAAGATGTTCGCCCCAACGAGACGGTGGACCTGCGTAGGGAGGCAGGGCGCTTCATCATTGTCGAGAGCGATCGCGCATACCGGTTGACGATCGACGACCAGCGTTTCGATTGGCCGTGCCGCATCGTCTCGGGAGGACTGCTGCGCAAGCTTGGCCAAGTGCCAACCAACAAGGCGATCTACTTCGAGCGGCAGGATCAACCGGATCGCCAAGTTCATGACCAAGATCTTGTCGACCTTGACGCGGCTGGTGTCGAGTCGTTTGTCAGCCGCAAGCTCGTGTGGAAACTCAATGTACAAGGTGTCGTGCTGGAGCTTTTCGCACCGACCATTGTGGTACGAGAAGCGCTGGTTGAGGCCGGGTTTAACCCCGACCAAGGCTGGCATATTTTTCTCAAAATCATCGGCCAGCAAAAGAAGCAAGTCGAGCTCACCACCGTGATTGACCTACGCACGCCAGGTATCGAGAAGCTGCGACTCACGCCGAAGGACGTCAACAACGGCGAGGCGTCGGTGATGCCTTGCCGCGCGTTCGCTCTACTCGACATTGACGAGGCACATCTCAATCGCCTTGGCCTAAAGTGGGAAACCCTCATCGAGACCGAGCGCCGCTGGCTTCTTCTCCATGACTATCCGTTGCCGGTCGGCTACACCGTCGCCCACAGCAAAGTTGCGTTGGAAATCCCACCCACGTATCCCGGCGCGCAGATCTACGGTTTCTATGCTTACCCACCGCTTGCCTTGTCATCTGGCCGCGAGATCGCGAGCACCCAGCTTCGAGGTGTGCTACTCGGCGTTGAATATCACGGTTGGTCTCGAAACCGCGGCCCAGCGGCACCTTGGGATGCCAACATCGACAATGTGGTGACTCAGCTCGCACTGGTCGATGCCGCACTCGCTAATGAGGTTGATGAATGATCCCCGAGACCACTTTGGCCTTCAGCGGTGGCCTATATGCTCAGGTGAAGCGCCACCTTTTTCCGGGAGATGGCCTGGAGGCGGCCGCCATCTTGATCTGCACCCGTACGCCAGGTCCGCGGCGCCGCTTTCTGGTTCGAGAAATCATTTCTGTTCCATATGCCGCCTGCAAGCGTCGGGAACGCGACGCCATCACGTGGCCAGGCGAATACCTTGAACAGGCTATTGACCTGGCCGAATCTACAGCCTCCGTCATGATTCTAATTCATTCGCACCCCAGTGGGCTGTTTGGATTCTCCGACACAGACGACGAAAGCGACCGTAAGGTCATCCCCAGCTTGTTTCATGCGTTCGGGATACTGCACGGTTCGGCCATTATGACGGCCGATGGTGCGATTCGTGCGCGACTGTACGATCCGAGTCTCCAGGCGTGCGCGGTCGATCTTGTGACGGTCGCCGGCGATGATCTATGCTACTGGTGGGACGACAAGGCGAGCTTCACTGGCCCCGAGGATCGGCCCATCGCCTTTACCAGTGGAATGACTACCGAACTCGGCCGGCTTTCAGCTTCGGTGATTGGCGTTTCTGGGACGGGATCGGTCGTGGGCGAGCAACTTGCCCGCCTCGGATTCGGTCGTGTTTTTGTTATCGATTTCGACCGGCTCGAATGGAAAAATCTCAACCGTATTCTCAACTCGAAACGCGCCGATGCGGACGCGAATCGTCTGAAGGTTGAAGCATTCGCCGAAGCCGTGGCTGCCTATCGCGGCGATGGCGTGGTCATACCCGTGCCGGCATCGATTGCAACACGGGATGCCGTGCTTACAGCGGCTCAGTCCGATGTTGTTTTCTGTTGTGTCGATACCCTCGAAGCCCGACAAATCGCAGACCTGATCGCGGCAGCGTTCCTTCTGCCATTGTTTGACGTCGGTGTCGTCATTCCCGTGCGCAAGAAAGGCGGTGCATTCGCGATCGCCGATGTATGCGGTCGTATCGACTATGTCCAGCCTGGCGGCTCAACCCTACAGGATCGCGGTGTGTACACGCCTGAAAGCCTGCGCGGTGAGTATCTTCGGAAGGTGGCTCCTGACGCGCACCAGCAAGAACTCGACGCCGGCTATCTCAAAGGGCTGGCCGAGGAAGCACCAGCGGTGATTACGCTCAATATGCGCGCGGCGTCGGCCTGCGTGAATGAGTTTATATCGCGCGCGTTTCCCTTCCGCTTGGAATCCAACCGTCTCTATGCCCGCACGCAGTTCAGTCTGGCGGCCTATGAAGAAGAACACTTCTCCGAGGACGTATTCAAGCGCATGCCTAACCACCTCCTCGCACGAGGCGATACCGAACCACTGCTGGGCTTGCCGGCACTTAAGGCACCTACACGATGACGATATCGAAAGAATTATTGCGGTGGTGGCGTAACGTATGGGCTCGGCTCGGCCCGTGCCGGGGACTGCGTATCATCGAGGGTGATAGTCTGCCGACTCAACTACCCTGGCGGGATCTTGTTCTCGCCAGAGATGATGGCGAGGACTGGTGTGTGGGCATGCTTTGTCCCTGCGGCTGTGGCCATGTGATTGAGCTCTTAATCATTGCCGAGGCGAAGCCGAGATGGGACGTGTCGGTAGATGCCAAGGGCAGGCCCACCCTTACTCCGTCGGTCTGGCTAAAGAAGGGCTGTCGTTCTCATTTTTGGATTCGCGGAGGCCGTGTTCATTGGTGCTGAAAGTTGGAGTTGCCCCCTTTGAATGGACACATTATGTTCTGTTTAAAGGAGAAGAAATATGACGCAAAACTACAAACCTGCCTACCCGGCTGAGTTTCGCCAGCAGATGGTGGAATTGGTAGCATTAGGCAAATGCCCCAAGCAATTATCCAAGGTATTTGGTTGCCACTACACGTCGATACAAACCTGGTGTCGAGCAGCAGGTGTACCAATTAGATCAAACCAGGCAATTGCTTTGGCTGCAACATTGAGTATTCCTTCCTTGAGTGCCAACGAACGGCAGGAACTGCTGGAATTGCGTAAGAAGCTCAATCGTGTGGAGATGGAGCATTAACAACTTACCATTTAAAGTTCTTTTCCTGCTATTTTCATACAGCCGTCAACTTTTGGTTCACCGTATAGACTTACTGCTTATTTAAGATTTATGTAACAGACTGGAAGCAAAATATTAAGGATAACTACAAATCAAAAACAATTACTAAAGCTTGTTTGATCGATTGCAGATATTGATTCTCAAGCTTACCCTGCTTTTTGCCAATTCGAGAGATATCTATTGCACGTAATTGCTTGAGATTAATATGACGATCTTTATCCAATCCATTATTACTGGTTGGCGTCAGATTTACTGCAAATGGCCAGGATTTATGGTTGGGTAGCAGGGGTGCCACAACCAAGGTTTTTGATTGGCTATTCACAAGATCGCTTTGAACAATCACGCACGGTCTTAGCTTTTTAGTTTCCGCGCCCTTGGTTGGTTCCAGATCAACCCAATAAATATCTAGTTGCTTAAACTCAGTCATTTGAGAGACCATCGAACAGGGTTGTATCCCATTCCTTTAGTTCTTTTTGGTAATCAGAATCCTGGGCTTCCTCCTGATTTGCTTTGAGCAAAGTTTCCTTGAGATAGTTTTTGCGTTCCTGTTTTAATAGCTTGTTGATATAAGCACTACGATTATCACCGGCAATATTATTCAGAAATGCAAAACTTTCATCATCCAATGTAATGGTCGTTCGATGTGTCATAATATGCTCACACTATTGTGAATAAATTATTATCATACTATATAGTATGGTATATAAATACTCCCTCTGATATGTAGTACAAAAATACTTTTTGATAAGTGCCCTACTTTACTATTGATAAAATATGTTATCAATAGTAGAGTGATGCTCTAGTCTGGGAAAGTTAAAATATTTTTTGCTTTATTAAATTTCATTGAGTAGGATATTATCGTACCGTATGAAACATGATAGGAAATAAAAAAATGAAGCTCTCCGATAAAGCAGAAAAAATCAGCATTACACTTCCACCTGATATGCTGAATATTATTAGGGAAAAAGTGAAGGACGGTGCTTACGCTTCCACAAGTGAGGTTATTCGTGCAGCGATGCGTTTATGGCAAAGACAGGAAGAAGAACATCACGCGAGAATTGCTGCCATCCGGGCGCGCCTGGAACAATCCGCACATAGTGGTGAACCTGTTTTGCTGGATGCGGCATTTGAAAAACTAGAGCAACTTCATCAACAACGCATAAGTGCATCAGGCCATGAAAAGCTATGAGGTGTATTTGACGCCTGATGCTATAAAAGACCTGACTGATATTTATGAATATATAACTGAGAAGAGCGGACTTCCAGAAGTCGCGTGGGCATATATAGAGAAATTACGCCAAAGCTGTCATGGTCTTAGAATGGCACCTTTGATAGGACAGCAGCGTAATGACTTGCGCAAGAATCTCAGAATCATTGCCATTGATAAAAACGCAATTGCGGCTTTTGAGGTTATTGAGGATAAAAAAATCGTCACTATTCTTAATATTTTTTATGGCGGCAGAGATTATGAAGCGATTATGGGTAGTGAAACATCGCATAAAAATGATGAGCTAGATAAATAATATGACAAATTTGATCATCACCAGTAATCGGGCACTTACTGCAAAAGAATTTCAGGGGCTTGCTGATGTTCCACCTGAAGTTGAATGGTTCGCCAATTTAGGCAACAAAGCAACACGACGCGCCTATGAAAATGCCTTAAAGGATTTTATGAATTTCACGGGCATTCAGAATCCGGAAGAATTCAGGGTTGTAACTCGCGCCCATATTATTGCCTGGCGCGATGATTTGGTGAATCGATCATTAAGTAGTATGAGTATTCGCCACCGTTTATCAGCACTATCCTCTTTATTTGAATATTTATGTGAGAGAAACACAGTTACGCATAACCCCGTCAAGGGTGTAAAGCGACCAGCGGTGGAGAGTTATGAAGGCAAAACTCCGGCAATTGGGGATCATCAGGCACGCGAATTGCTTGAAGTACCGGATGGTAGCTCATTGAAGGGCAAGCGTGATCGTGCAATATTGGCCACCCTACTCTATCACGCACTGCGGCGTGATGAGTTGTGCCGGTTAAAGGTTAAGGATTTTAAGCAGGAGCGGCGCGGTGTGCCCCATATAAAAATATCCGGCAAAGGAGGCAAGACACGTTATGTACCTTTGCACCCCGCGGCTAGTGGCTTAATTCATGACTATCTCGATGCGGCCGGACATGATCATGAAGAAACAGGAGCATTATTTCGATCAGTGAGTAATAATCGCATCAAGGAATCACAAAAACCGATTACGCCTGATGGGGTATATAAGTTAGTGCAGAAATATTCTGAAAAGCTAGGTTTCAAAATCGGCGCGCATTCCTTACGCGCAACAGCAGCCACCAATGCGCTGGATCATCAAGCAGATATTGCCAAAGTGCAAGAATGGTTGGGTCATGCCAATATTGCTACCACCAGGATTTATGATCATCGCAGAACCCGGCCAGAGGATAGTCCGACGTTTAAGGTTGTATATTAAGTTTATTCCGGACTCTCTCAAAATTTCTTTGCGATAATTGTGGATAAATTTTTCCTAGAAATTTTTCTAATATGAGTGTCAATCATCGTTGAGAACTTGCCAAGTAACGTCACAATCTTCTACCGGAAACAATCCCTATCACATTGTGATTAAGGCATGATCCATTTTACATCGGGTACCATTGATTGCTGAAAGTGGTAAATTTTGGACGCTGCTTTACAGCGGTAAAGAATTCAACGAAGCGTTTCCGCCAAGGGTAAGTGCAAATAGTGCGAGAGAACTACCAGAGAGGAGTGAAGGAGACCGATCCCTTAACGCGATTCTTCTTTATCCTGACTTCCTCATTTTGCTAAACTAAACTGAAATTGCACTATGCTAGATTTATTTAATGCTAAGCCACATAGCGAGGCTGCCAAGCGTTAAAAGCAATACTGGCACAGTCAGCACAATTCCCACTTTAAAGTAATATCCCCACGTGATGACCATATTTTTCCGCGCGAGCACATGCAACCAGAGCAAGGTTGCTAAGCTGCCAATTGGAGTAATCTTTGGCCCCAGATCACAGCCAATAACATTGGCATAAACCATAGCTTCCTTTATCGCACCTGTTGCGCTGGCTGCATCGACCGATAACGCGCCGATTAATACAGTCGGCATATTGTTCATGATGGACGATAGAAAGGCAGCCAAAAAACCAGTACCGAGCGTTGCACCCCATACACCGTAACCGGCGAAAACATCAAGAAGGCTTGAAATGTATTCGGTCAAACCTTCATTACGCAAACCGTACACCACTAAATACATTCCCAGAGAAAAAATGACGATCTGCCAAGGTGCCTCGCGTAGTACCTTACGTGTACTAATTTTGTGACCCCGCGCAGCTACCGCGAGAAGGATTAACGCACCAATGGCCGCCACCAAGCTGATTGGTATTCCAAAAGGCTCGAGACCAAAAAAGCCGATAAGTAACAATACAAGTACCACCCAACCCGAGCGAAAGGTTGCCAAATCACGTATCGCCGCACTTGGTTCCTTAAGTTGACTTTCGTCATAACTCACCGGAATACTGCGGCGAAAATAGAGGAAAAGCACTAACAAACTAGCCACTACTGACGCAATGTTGACTGGAACCATCACCGCAGCATACTCAGCAAATCCGATCTTGAAAAAGTCAGCCGATACGATATTGACTAAGTTTGAGACCACAAATGGCAAACTGGCGGTATCGGCAATAAAGCCCGCAGCCATTACGAAGGCAAGAGTAGCAGCCGGACTAAACCCAAGTGCTAATAACATCGCCATTACGATTGGAGTTAATATTAAAGCTGCACCATCGTTAGCGAACAGCGCTGACACAGCTGCGCCAAGTAGTACGATAAACGCGAACAATAAATACCCATTACCGTTGCCCCAACGAGCCACATGCAATGCAGCCCATTCAAAGAATCCTGCCTCGTCAAGTAATAGACTGATAATAATGATTGCAATAAACGCAGCAGTCGCATTCCAGACAATATTCCAAACTGTAAGAATATCGCTAAGATGTACCACACCGAGAATCAATGCAGCAGAAGCACCCATCATAGCGCTCCAACCGATACCCAGCCCACGCGGCTGCCAAATGACTAATACAAGTGTAAATACGAAAATTAGTATGGCAATCAGCATACAAAATACTCTCTTTGAAGTGGTTTTTTGATTTGGAGATATCGCCTTGTGAGCGATGATTAGAATCTTAGAACGCCTATGTTGTCCAGTCTCCGCTGTAAAGAGGGAGATTTACTTTTAATTAACTCTTCTATTGACGATTCAAAGAAAAATTCGATTCGCGCTCGCAATATGCCATAAGCCCGCTCGAAAGCTGCATTAATCTCTTCTTCTGTTCCGGTTGCTTTAGCGGGATCAGCAACCCCCCAATGAGTACGCAAAGCAGAGCCAAGATAAACCGGACAGGCCTCTTTATCAGCATTCCCACAAACAGTGATCACGATATCTGGAGTCTCCGGTAAATTTTCCCAAGATTTGCTGAATAAGCCCTCTGTTGAGATGCCTTCACGTTCAAGTAACGCAAGTGAGCGAGGGTGAACTTGTCCGGTCGGTTTACTCCCTGCGCTCATTGCATGCCAACCTTTGGGAGCAATATGATTGAAAGTTGCTTCAGCAAGAATAGAGCGGCAGGAATTTCCGGTACAAAGAAATAGTACGTTCATAATCAACCTGCACAGCAAGAATCAGATTTAGCAGGGATTGAAGTATCTTTTCCAAATATAGGGATAGTCTTTAGTGAATGAAACGCTTCCCATGCGATTCCTTGAGGGTCAACCGTCCAATATTTATTGGATGCTGCATAACAACATTGAGCGTTTTTTTGTTCCGAAGCAGGCACATCAGCACGAACCAAACGATCATTCATTTCGTTTAAAGCTTCGTCCGAATCAACTTGTATTCCCACATGATCTAAGCCTATCTTTGCACCGGTAGCCGATATTGCGAAATTGATATACGGGTCATCCAACATCCATTTAGCGTAATCATTTTTAGTTACTGTAGGTTCTACGCCAAATAGGGCAGAGTAGAAACGGATATTTTCTTGTAAATTTTCTACGGACATATGGACATGAAAGCGTTTCATGAGATTTCCTCCTTAACTAAATAAAATTTAATATAAAAATAGTTTTAGCTAATCTTTTCATCACAGCAAACATCAACTGGACTGCAAGGTACACCAGCGCAGCAATTTTCGGTGAGATAGCCTAATAGGGCATTCATGGTCTCAAAATTCGCTGAGTAATAGATAAAACGACCTTCCTGCCGAGCAGTCACTAATTCTGCATTGGTCAGTTCTTTTAGATGAAAAGAAAGGGTTGCATTCGGAATATTTAATTCCTTTGCAAGTTGACCTGCTGCAACTCCTGATTCACCAGCCTGAACCAGCACTCGAAATATCGTCAAACGAGTTTCATGGGCTAGTGCGGTTAGAGCTTTTATAGCAATATTGATTTTCATATTTCCAATATAATGGAAATATAATTTACTGTCAATATTCTCAAAATATTTATCGAAAAGTCCCCTCCTTTTTGGCTTATTTAATTTTTTCGACCAAATCCCAATTTTCTATATATTTTTCCTTATAAGGGAGAACGCAGAATTAGGAAAAAATTGCACGATAGCTTTTATTTTGTGCTGATTTACATGAATACAGCCGACATCCACGCAAAATCTGAATATCAATTATTATTTGTACACCATTGAACGACCCATGCCAATTTGTTTAGCAATAGCGGTTGCACTTGTTTCTTTTTCGTACAAATCCAGCGCTCTTTTTAATCAATACTAGGCTAGATTTTCGACCAAATTTTACACCTTTTGCTTTTGCCACTATTCCGGGCCTTCACTAGTACTAGTACGTTTAAGGATTCGTTGGCTATCGCTGTAGCTACAATGGATAAAATGGTTACAATCCAGTTTGCCCATTGTGCCTTCGGTGCCGATTCCGTCATCCAAAAAAACGGACGGAAATTCCCATTTCATCAAATTCTTTAATTAAAGAAATCATATTCGTTGAGTCGCAAAGAAAATTGCTATGATAACGCTCCGATGGAAAGCTTCTGGAGCACACTTAAAAACGAACTGTGGTGTATCATCGGAAATTTAAGACACGGCAACAAGCAATTCAGGAAATTACCGAATATATAGAAATCTTCTATAACCGGCAGCGAGAGCAGGATAGATTGGACTATCTCTCACCAGCTGAATTAACATAGCGATTTATGCAAATCTACTTGCTGCTTAAATTGATGGGCTCTATTTTTAACAGCACACTCCAAATAATAGATGGCGAGATTTTCATGATGTTGCAACGCGTTATCTCTATAGTTATCTGCGCTACCATAGAATAATCTATCGCCTCGGCCGAAGTATCATACTAGCTGTATGCTTACTTTTATCTATCGGAAAAATAAGACAGTTTCAACAAGTAATTACAACAAAACCAATATTTTTATCTATCGATAAGCTGGAAATTGGTTATAATAAAAATATGAAAATAGGCAAGTACAATTGGATATTGGTTTTTTTCATGTTGTGGCTGCCATGGCAAGGGGTCACTGCGGCTGCGTTGTCAGTGTGTGTGCAGGAAGATTTTAGCAGACACCATGATAAGACAATGATAGCGGATGATCATCATCACGATGATTGTCATAAGCAGATGGCTAACAGTACAACCGACCATTTGTTAGCAAACCTGCCATGCGACGATACTGCTTGTGACGCATACAGCAATACGCCGATTTTAGCGGGCTATAGTGTGCCCATGCCAACTAACGACACTTCTGCGATTACTTCATTTAATCCCGGTTTTACTTCATTTGTACCTGAACAGCCGCAACGCCCTCCATTAGCTATCTCTCTTTAGAAGCTCACCTGTAATTCAGGCAAAGAGCCTTGATTCGGATGAATCCTGCGTTTAAGCAATTGTTACGCAAGATTCTGCAATGTCGCAAGCTATCTCGGATCATATTTTCTGCTGCACTCTAAAAATTTTTAAGTTGAAATTAAATTTCACAAAAACTCTACATCCTACTGTTAGTTAATAGGCAAGGAGAGTTTTTTAATCACGGAGACATATTATGAAAATCAAAATCATAACTTTGATCATTATTGGTTTATTGGGTTTGCTAACTTCATGTGCACAGTTGAACCTTCATCCGATGGATATGGCGCAAGCTGTTCAGACTGCTAAAACCCGTGCTGACCATGAAGCACTGGCTAAGTATTATGAAGATGCAGCTAAAGAAACGCAGGCAAAATTGCAAGAGCACCAAAAAATGTACGAAGAATATGAGGCACATAGACAGTACTATGGTAGACGCGGTCTAGATATGGATGCGATGTGCCGCGCCTTAATCCATTTTTATGGGCAAGCTACAGAAAAGAATATGGAGATGGCCGAATCCCATCGAAAAATGGCTGCCGAGGCTAAGTAATGTTTCATCAATAAAACATTCGGTTAGTTACACCCGCTTAAGGAGATATGATCATGAATAGAAATGCGATGGTTGTTTTTGTAAATATTTGTGTTGTGTTCGTATTGGTTGGCTTGATGGCTATGCAGCCTGCCAGTGCTGCCCCTGTGTCTCATGAGGGAACGGCAACGGTGAAGGAAATTGATTTGGACAAGGGTATCGTAAAACTTGCGCATGGTCCGATTGCATCCCTCAAATGGCCCGCGATGACTATGGATTTCAAGTTTAAGGATAGTGTGCTTATGCAAGGAATCAAGGTGGATGATGCCGTGACTTTTACATTTATTGAGTCGAATGGTGACTACGTTGTCACTCATATCAAATCTAGCCAATAGGTCTGCATATCGAGACTGGCGTGTGTAGATAACACACTGATATGAAGCCTGTTATTGTGCAATGGCATGCAAGCTGTCATCCATGAATCTATGAAAAAATCTAGTGCACATCCCGTTGCGTTGAGCGGTACTCGCTCCTCGACTCGGGCAGAGGGTACCGGATGGTGGGTATTATAATATTCAGTTGATGTTGAGTAAGCTGCTGCGCAAGGGTAAATTGGCTTTATGTGGCACTTGCATGGATGCGCGTGGCATGCTCGAGGCAGAGATATTGGAGGGTGTGAAACGTTCCACACTAAACCAGCTGAGTGACTGGACTATCAAAGCTGATAAAGTGCTTGTATTTTAAAGGAATAACAACGATGCTCTTTAAGTTTAAGCAATTGACAGCTTGAGTGTCCCTTCTCTGTCCTACTTACTACAATTGAGCTTAGCTCAGGAAGCGCAGCATGAACTGGAACGATTGGATTATCTATAACGAACTAATTGTTAAATTGACTGTTTTTTTTGGTATATTTTTCCTCATGGCGGTTTGGGAACAGCTAGCGCCTTGTCGTGCCTTGATTATTTCGAAGAATCTTCGCTGGACTAACAATCTTGGATTGGTATTGCTCAACGGTGTTGTCCTGCGCCTACTGTTTCCGGCGGGGGGAGTTGGAGTAGCTATTTTTGTGCAACAGCAAGGCTGGGGACTATTGAATTATTACCAAATATCCCTGTTTGCCTCGATCATCATTTCGGTCGTAGCAATGGATTTCATCATTTACTTGCAGCATATAATGATGCATGCCGTTCCTGTTCTTTGGCGTGTGCATCGCGTCCATCACGCCGATCTCGACTATGACCTGACTACCGGCATACGTTTTCACCCAATTGAAATCATCTTGTCCATGCTGATCAAGGCCGCTGTTATTTTATTGCTGGGACCTCCAGTGTTAGCGGTGGTGGTATTCGAGGTGCTGCTCAATGCCGCCGCTATGTTCAACCATAGCAATATACAATTACCAAGTGGACTGGACCGGGTGCTGCGCTGGGTTCTGGTTACGCCGAACATGCATCGCATTCATCACTCGATTAAAGAAGACGAAGCGAACAGTAACTTCGGTTTCAATCTCCCTTGGTGGGATAGATTATTCGGCACTTATCGGGACCAGCCCAGAGACGATCATCAGAGCATGGTAATTGGTATCAGCGGCTACCGGAATCCGAGACAAGTCGAGCGTTTGCCCGGCATGCTAGCACTGCCGTGGAGCAGAGATATTTCTAGTTATGCCATCAACCGACATAACCGTGATCAGGAATAAGTAACAGATTTATTTTCCAGAAATTCCTCTATTTTTTGTATGTTCACGATCTTGATTATTTCAGATTTTTTAACTATAGAATCCAAACCCTAGACCCGTCCCTAAACATGCTCTATTTTTTCCTGGATATTCATTCTTACGCGGTACCCGTGAAATTTTTAAAAGGAGAAATGCATGACCGAGCCACAGCAAGGGCGTGGCGCGCCCTCGTCGCTGGAAGGCTGGCCGCTATCCTAGCCTCCACCTGCTGTCTGGGGCCGTTTTTTTAACTATTAGGAATAAGTGGAATTTATTTTGCTTTTGGTGGTTGCGTATGTTGCCGCCATTGTGTCTGGAATGGCCGGATTTGGTGGTGCTCTACTATTACTACCATTTCTTATTGAAATTTTTGGGGTGTTTAGTCCCACGGTATGCTGGAAAGGATCAACGTTAAATCGTTCTGGCTCTTTTGTCCATATCTTGCAAATGTATTCGTAAGGCGTGAGGCCCTTGAGAGTTTTCAGTCGTCTGGCGAAGTTATATGCCATCACAAAAGTATGTAGGTGAGCCTTCAACTGGTCATGTGAATCATAGTAATAGCGTTTCACAGTCGCTTCTTTGATTGTTCTATTCATGCGCTCGACCTGTCCGTTCGTCCAGGGATGTTTTGGTTTTGTGAGCCGGTGTTCAATGCCGTGTTCGTTGCAGCAAAGATCGAACATATGCGTAATCCACTGTGCAGTTGGACCGTTGCGGTAGCGTGGCGGGTGGCAAAACTGGCTGCCATTATCGGTCAGGATGGTGTGTATTTTGTAGGGTACTGCCTTGACCAGGTTGTGCACGAACGCCGTCGATATTGCCCTATCTGATTTATCGTGTAATTCCACATAAGCAAACTTCGATGTGCGGTCAATAGCCACAAACAGATACAGCTTGCCTTCCTCTGTGCGCACTTCAGCCAAATCGATATGAAAATAGCCAATTGGATAGTTTTTAAATTTCTTCTTTGCAGGCTTATCACCCTCGACATCCGGCAACCGGCTGATGCCGTGACGCTGGTAACAGCGATGCAAGGTCGAGCGTGACAAATGCGAGATCGTGGGCTGCAGCGCATAAAGACAATCGTCCAGAGGCAAGAGTGTATGCCGTCGAAAAGCCACACACATAGCTTCTTCCTCTGGCTTCAAAACCGTGGAGGCAGGTTCCTTCGGTCCCATCGGCGCATCATGGACAAAGTCACACTTGCGCCACTTGGCTACGGTCTTGGGATTGATACCGTACTGCTTCGCCAGAACGTTCAGGCTCTCTTGACTATGTTGTATCGTTCGACGCGCCGCCTCCGTCGTGCGGGCGCTTCCATGCAGAATTTGTCCCATAATTCCTCCTTCCGTAGCTGTTCGTATATTACACCAGCATACCGTGGGACTAAACATCCTAGTGGTGTATGGTTTGCGTAATGAAGGTTTGACCGAATACCTTTCCAGCCTTCTCAATATCTTCGCCAGTCACGGTGTTTGGAGTGCAACACTCGGCACAGGTTTTCTGGCTGCCTTTCTATCGTCCATCATGAACAATATGCCTACAGTATTGATTGGTGCACTATCTATAGACGCAACCACCGCAACCGGCGCGATAAAACAAGCCATGATCTATGCTAACGTGATCGGGTGTGATCTAGGACCCAAAATCACACCGATTGGCAGTTTAGCAACCTTGTTGTGGCTGCATGTACTCGCACGGAAAAATACGGTCATCACTTGGGGCTATTACTTCAAAGTGGGAATTGTGCTGACTATGCCAGTATTGTTTGTAACGCTTGTCACTCTTGCTGCGTGGCTTAGTATTCAATGAAATAGGTAATTGTAATTCCAACTTTTGTTTAGCAATATGACGTAGTCAAGATCAATCAATATGTTATGGCATAGGAAATAATAATATAGTATTATTTTCAGCAGGGTTTTTATTGATCATAACCAGAAGGGCAGATATTATGAAAATTGCTTTTCCTATAATTGTTTTTGGTTTATTAGTTTTCGGTATACAAATGAATGCTTATTCCATGGATATGGGGCAAGCTGTTCAAAATGCTAAGACCCGCGCAGACCACGAGGCGCTTGTTAAATATTACGAGCAGGCTGCTCAGGAAATGCAATCAAAGCTGCAAGAGCATCAAAAAATGTATGAGCAATACCAAGCAGAGAGGCAATACTATGGTAGGCAAGGAATTGATATGGAAAGGATGTGTGAGGGTTTGATACGTGCATATGAGCAAGCTGCAAAAGAAAATATGAATTTAGCAGCTTCTCATAGAAAAATGGCTGCTGAGACTAAATAATGTAAATTGACACTCCGATCAGCCAATAAGCCAGGGTTTAATGTGACTATTATTGGTAATTCATGATCTTAAATAAACGCCTGATTTAATCAGGCGTTTATAATTAATTTATGATTAAGAAAAACTTCTTTGTAAGATCAGCCCGAATCTACTTTCAAGCATCAACTGGCGCCTATAAAAATCGGCTTTAATTTCCAGCGTATTGATTTCTTCGTTACGCCTTTCTAATTCTTTTTTTAGCAACGCAATTTCCTGCTGCAAGCTCCAAATCTGCTGACATTTCCAAAACAAGGCCTGATCTCATGTAGCTTAAAACCATTGCGCCACTCAGGAACATAAAACAAATTACCAACGAAACGATATCCTTTCCATTCATCGCCCAATAAAGCACTGGCATTGCCAGTCAAATACAATCTTAAAAGCCTGGCAGTAGATTCAGGTATTGGCTTAGTTCCTTTTTTCCATTTCTTGATTACTTTTAGAGGCTCACCAGTAACAAAAGTCTTAAGGACATGTTCGAGAAGTCTCATGGCTTATGAACTGGAACAGGGCTGTATTATTCAGATGCCCCAATCGTAGAGAAAAATTTCCAGCTCATCGGCGCAGTAACCTCAAACCATTGCCGACTACCAGCAGGCTCGCTCCCATGTCGGCGAACACTGCCATCCACATGGTAGCCTGTCCGGTGAAAGTCAGTACCAGAAACACCGCCTTGATACCGAGGGCCAAGGTAATGTTCTGCTTCAATACACTGGCCGTGGCTCGTGACAATCGCACGAAGGTGGGCAGTTTGCGCAGGTCATCGTCCATCAGTGCGACGTCGGCGGTTTCGATGGCCGTATCGGTGCCTGCTGCGCCCATCGCAAAGCCGATGTCGGCCCGTGCCAGCGCTGGCGCGTCATTGATACCGTCTCCGACCATGCCGACCTTACCATCTATCCGTTCTACTTCATACAGTTTGTCCTCGGGCAGCAGATTGCCTTGACTGCGGTCAATGCCGACCTGACTGGCAATTGCCTCCGCGGTGTGCTGATTGTCACCGGTAAGCATCATGGTTTTAATCCCCAGCGCGTGTAATTCGGCAATGGCACGGCGGCTGCTGTCCTTGATTGTATCGGCCACAGCGAACAACGCTTGCACGCCATCCATACCAACCAGCATCACCACGGTCTTGCCTTGCTTTTCAAGTGCTGATAGACGTGCTTCCAAGTCATGCAAGCAAAATCCCAGTTCTTCAACCAGACGGTGATTGCCAAGATGATAGATCATGCCATCTATACGGCCACGAACTCCGCGTCCCGGTAGGGCTGCGAAATCATCCACTTCGAGCAGCGCCACGCCTTCGTTGTTGGCAGCCTGCGCCACAGCAAGGGAAACCGGGTGATCGGAATGAGCGGATAGGCTTGCCGCCAAGGTCCGCGCATTGACAGGATCGGCATTGCCCCACGCTACGAAATCCGTTTGAGCTGGCTTGCCATGTGTGATCGTGCCCGTCTTGTCGAACGCGAACCAAGTTAATTTGCAACCCTCTTCCAAGTATACACCACCCTTGATGAGAATGCCGTGGCGCGCTGCTGCTGCCAAGCCGCTGACAATGCTCACCGGCGTAGAAATAACCAAGGCGCAGGGGCAAGCAATTACCAGCAAGATGAGCGATTTGTATATCCATTCCAACCAAGGCTCGACCAACATGAGGGGGGGCAGGACTGCCACTGCCAAGGCTATCGCGAATATAATTGGCGTATATAGGCTAGCAAACTGGTCGACAAAACGCTGAGTCGGTGCGCGACGTCCCTGTGCGGCTTCTACCGCATGAATGATGCGCGCCAGCGTGGACTGAGCGGCTGCGGCCGTGACTCGGTATATGAGCGAGCCGGATTCGTTGATCGTGCCGGCGAATACCGGATCGCCTTCGGCCTTTTCGATCGGCAGGCTCTCGCCGGTGATAGGAGCCTGATTGACCGTCGAGCGGCCCTGCACAATCATGCCATCAAGGGCAATGCGTTCACCCGGCTTGACGCGGACATGGCTTCCGATGACGACAGTTTTGGCGCTCACATTAGCCCAACCGCCATCCGGCTGCTGGACGGTGGTTGTTTCTGGGGCAAGGTCCATCAGTTCCCGAATCGCGCTACGGGCTCGGTCGAGCGATTTAGCTTCGATAACTTCGGCCAGCGCGAACAACATCATTACCATCGCTGCTTCCGGCCAATGCCCAATCAGCATCGCGCCGGTGACAGCAATCGACATCAGGGCGTTCATGTTTAGGTTATGATTTCGAAGCGCGATCCAACCCTTCTTGTAAGTGGAGAGACCGCCGGTGAAGATGGCGACCAGAGCCAACATCACCACCATCCAATGGTTGCTACCGTGGAACCAATACACGCCCTCTGCCGACATGGCAGCAATACCTGACACCGCAAGCGGCCACCAATTGGAGCGGGTATCCTCGGCAGGCGTACTGGAAGAAGCGGTTACATCTTGGACCTCGGCATCGAAGCCAAGCGATTTCAGGGCGGCCAGAACGTTATACAGCGCGCCAGGCTGATGACTAACTTGCAAGGTACGCTGCACCAGGTTGAAGTCCAGAGATGTCACATCAGTCATGTCTGTGAGCTTGCCGCGAATCAATGCCTCTTCGGTCGGGCCATCCATTTTGGCAATCGTTAATACCGTCGTTTGCACTGCAGGGTTGATGTCGACTCGTATCGCCTGCATACCAATTTCGGATAGTGCTTGTTCTATTAGCTCCAATGACGGCATTGCATGGCTTACAGTTAGCAGCCGCTGCATCAGATTGAATTCCAGTCCTGTCACATCAGGCAGTTGCTCCAGCTTGTTCCGGATCAGCGCCTCTTCAGTGAGGCAATCCATGTTCTCGATACGGTAACGGGCTTGCATCCCAATTCCGGCACTGGAAACTTTCGTCTCGGGCAGCGCCATCGCGCTGCTCGCACAACCGCAACTCTTTGAATTATATTCGCTCATAACAACTTCATCTTCAATCGGTAGATATTGTCAATTGAAGGCCCTCAAGTTACTATAGGGTCAAGCAATTTTTGAGGAGCACCTCACCATGAACATTCAGATCGGCGAACTGGCCCGACGCACTGATTGCGCGGTAGTAACCATCCGCTACTACGAGAATGAGGGGTTGTTGCCACCGCCTAAGCGAAACGGAAGCAATTATCGGCTTTATGATAACAGCCACGTTGAGCGCCTACAGTTCATCCGATACTGCCGCTCGCTCGACATGACATTGGCCGAGGTGAAAACCTTGCTCGGCTATCGAGATACACCGGCGCAAGATTGCGGTGAGGTCAATGCGCTGCTGGACAAGCAAATCCACCAGGTGGAGGTTCGCGTCGAGGCGTTGTTGCAGCTGAAGCAACACCTGATTGCGCTACGCAAGAAATGTTCCGGGACTCGAACCGTAGAGGCGTGTGGGATTCTGCAAGGATTATCCGATTGTTCTTGCCATTCAATTCTAAGGGGTGCATCTACTGGAGCCGTTGAGGCTTAGCGTACGATTTTTCCAGTTTCATGAGCTGAGCCCTAATAGAAGAGCACACCAAATCCAAGCATTCCAAACACAATGGACGCAAAATACGCAAGTACCAAAAGTAAAATAAATTCTAGCCGAATGATTTGGGCATGACAAAGAGTTGTAGATGTGATAATGGCTGTAAGAGAATATGTTGCAAGACGCTTGTTCTCTTATCTTAAACACGAAGGCGCTAGTATTTTTTAATGTCAAAACGCCTATTGAGTTCGGGGAAGTCTAACACTGGGTTTGTTATTCCCACGCAAATAGACCCTATTAATATTCGTATTCTATCTCACCTTTCTTCATTTCCGCGATCAGGTAATAGGCGTTGTTCCAAGCTACTTTGGCATTTTCAGGTAGCGGTTCGAGGAGATTGATTTCTACCCAGCCTTGATTAGAAATACCTGTTCTGATTTCAACAGGGTTAAACACCCATTCCATTTTTCCACCTTCCTGGTGTATCTCCGCCATAAAAATGTAAGGCTTGCCTTCCTCCACAATGATGGCTTCTTCCGGCAGAGCTTTTACCGGTGCCCTTTCTGTGTAGATTTTTCCCTTGATGTACATTCCTGGAATAAGAAAGTGTTCTTTTTGATCAATCTCGGCATGTACATGTACTGCTCTAGGGCTTTGCTCAAAATTTTTGGCGACAGAAAAAATTGTGGCGGATAAAATTTTTCCCTGAACTGACTCCACTGTAAATGATACTTTCTGACCTTCTCTTACCTTATGGACATCTTTCTCGAAGACCAGTAGATCAGCATGAATATAATCATTATTGATGATACTGAGCATTTGTGTTTCAGGATTTACAAACTGCCCTGTCTGAACAAATACTTTCTCAATGTAACCATCAATAGGACTTACTACCGGTACGTATTGAAAAAGATTCCCTTTCCTGACTTTTCCCACATCAATGCTTAATTGCTTCAATTGTGCTTCAAAACCTTTTGCTTCACCCTTCATGGTTTGGTAATCGGCTTGTGTTTGCTGATAGGTCTTTCCTGAGCCTATTCCTTCATCGTAAAGCCTTTTTTGACGGTCGTATTCTTTCTCCAGAAATTGCATTTGGTTATAGGCTCTTATATATGTAGTTTGGAGGTTCGTTAGGTTAGGGTGTGAAAGGTAGGCTAGTACTTGGCCTTTTTTTACTTTTTCTCCCTCAATTACTTTGATATCAGTCACATTGGCCCCTAAAATAGCCGTAACGATGGCTTTATGCTGGGGAAACAGTTCCAACCTGCCATTGACATCCACCACGCCTGCAAGTGCACGTGTAGGTATAGTATCTACTTTGATACCAAGACTATTAAATTTAAGCATCGAAAGATGTACTGAATCCATCTCCTTTTCACTAAAGTCTTTTCGGACATTTTCTTCATGAGCACGCTTTTCGTCAGCCTGCTCTCCTTGTCCACGTTCTTTGCGAGTATTTCCTTGATTCTTACCTTCTTCTAAATTACTGTTGTCAACCGATTTGCTAGTACAGCTGATAAAGAAAAAAGCTGTCCATATCAAGACAAATGAAGACAGGATGTGTTTTCTCATCGTTATTTACTCTTTATTTATTTTTTTGCATTAATCTGATGTTTTTAAGAAGTATTCCATCTGATAACGGCTATCCAGATAACTGCCAAAGGCATTCCATGAATCGACTTCAATGCGTATCGCGTCTCTCATGTTTTGCAAAAATGTTACATAATCTATAGCGCCTTCTTTATAGGCATTGATTGCTCCAGTTTGCTGCTCCTTGGCCATAGGAAGCGCTATGTCTCGGTAGTATTGCCATGAGTTCAACCACTTGATGTACTGCTCACGGATATTTTGGTAAGCCGCATTTAGCTCCAGTTGGGTTTGCTGAAGATTTTGCGTAGCAATCGCGCGTTGAATTTTTGCTGACTCCGATCTTCCCAATTCTGGGCCAAAGAACAAAGGTATCTGAATACCAGCTTGAAATTGATGAAGCCCCGACTGACCAGCAATTTCTTGAGTGCCGTACTGCAAATCCAGCTTGGGTAAGAACTGTGACCGTCTCTCTTTAATAGCAGCTTCTGCCACATTGACTTGCTGCTTAGAAACATTGAGTACCGGGTGGTTGCCTAGAGAATCTGCTATAAAGTTTTTTAGTGGGTTGTCCAGCTGATCCGCAGGAATATCCGGTGCGGTGAACAAGGTATCGTCGACAAACCATAGATTCAGCCGTTGTAAAGCGCTCAAATAGTCGCGATAAGCCTGTTCTTTCTGTATTTGCACCTGATTGCCCTGGTTCGAAGTTGCCAGGTATTCCAGCTTAGACGTAGCTTCAACTTCAAGCCTTATCCGGGCTGCCCGTTCAATATCCCTGAAAATAGAGTCCAGCCGTTTGTAAATCTGATAATTAATTTTAGCTATGTATACTATAGCCCAGGCTCTACTCACTTCCCGCTCTACTTCTATAACAGACAGGTTAAGCGTTTTCTCAGCCAGCTCCACCCGCTCTTTTTGTAATTCCAACTTAGGAACAATTCCAAATACATCGATTCGACTCTGTTTGATACCCATATTAATATAGGTAGCTTCCAAGCTATTACCTATTTTTTCGCCAGCGGTGAAAATTGAGGTACTACCCAGGTCCCAAGCAGTTTTCTTCAGAGCTTCTTGGTTTTCTATTTCCAGTCTTGCTGCCTGTATCTTTGGAAAATTTTTTAGAGCTAGCTCCCTAGCCTGTTCCAGAGTGATCGTTTGTAGGCCTTCTAACGGTTGTGACTGTGCTTTTGCAGTAGTAACAGTGCTTAGTAGCACGCTTAACAGCCCACCGCCTACAATCAATGTAAGCAGTGTTTTTACGCTAGGGCTTTTAAGGCTTTTTATATTAGAGAGCTTAGGGCTTTTTTTATTAATTTTAATACTTCGACTCTCCACAAAAGCATACAATACCGGAAGCACTATAAGAGTAAACGCAGCCGACGAGAACAGACCGCCAATTACGACAGTAGATAATGGATGTTGCACTTCAGCGCCTGCTGATACGGATAATGCCATAGGCAAAAAACCGAAAATATCCGTAGTATCCGCAAGCAAGATGGGCCTGATTCTTTCCTTAGTCCCGGTAAGGATGCGCTCCTTGATGCTGGTTATTCCTTCTGCTTTTAACGTGTTGAATCGATCAATTAATACTAAGTCATCCAGCACCGCTATGCCGAAAATCACAATAAAACCAATTCCTGCTGAGATGCTAAAGGGCATATCCCGTAGCCAAAGAGCGAACACGCCACCAATTGCCACTAAAGGAACGCCAGTAAATACTATGATTAACTGGGAAACTGATTTCAGGGCAAAATACAGCAAAACAAAAATCAAGAATAGAACAATTGGGACTACAATGGCTAATCTGATCTTGGCTTTTTGCAGGTTCTCGAACTCTCCCCCGTACATAAGGTAATAGCCGGGTGGCAGATTCAGCTCGGCATCCAGTTTTTGTTGTATATCTATTACGACGGATTCTATATCGCGTCCTCTGGTATTTACTCCTACATAAGTTCTTCGGAATGTATTATCGCGAGATATTTGCATCGGGCCCTGTACATAGTTAATATCTGCCAATTCCTTGATCGGAATCTGATTACCGTTAGGCAATTCGATATAAAGATTGCGTAAATCATTAATGCTTCTCCGATGAGCCTCATCAAAACGGATGACCATATCAAAGCGCTTCTCCCCTTCAAGAATCACTCCCGTTACACCTCCAGCAAATGCTGAGCTGACATATTCATTCAATTTATCAATATTCAACCCGTATTGAGCAATTTTCTCTCGGTCATAGCGTACGGCCATTTGGGGCATACCCGAAGTTCTTTCAGGATTTACATCACCCACGCCAGGAACAGTTTCGATGATTCTAGCCATCTCCTCTACTTTTTGCGCCAGCACATCAAGATCATCGCCGTATAACTTCACGGCGACATCTTCTCGGACACCCGTTAATAATTCATTGAAGCGCAGCTCAACCGGCTGGCTGAAAACCAGGTTGACTCCCGTCAGTTCGTTGTCAAGCTTTTCCTTGATTTTCTCAATAAGCTCATCCTTCGACTTAGCAGGAGTCCATTTATCTTTGTCTTTTTCCAGAATAATGAACATATCGGCTATATCCATCGGCATAGGATCTGTGGGAATTTCTGCTACACCAATCCTAGCTAGAGCAGTTTTTATTTCCGGAAAATTCTCCAGCAGAATATTTTCTATTTTAATAGAAACATCAATGGTCTCATTGAGGCCGCTACCCGGTCTGATCAGTGCCTGCATGGCAATGTCTCCTTCATCTAGCTGCGGTATGAACTCGCTCCCCATTCTGGAGAAAATAAAAACGGAAGCACCCAGCAGAACAAACGTAGTGATTATGACTACTGCTTGGTGCCGTAGCGCCCTTTCGAGTAATGGCAGATAGGCACGGTAAAAGCCACTGACAATCTTGTCACCAACTTTCTCAAATCTTCTTTCAAGCTTTGCAAACCAGCTTTTTTGATTCTTTAACGGTTTTAAAAGCAAGGCTGACATCATAGGAACGTAAGTCAGGCACAGGATAATAGCCCCCAGCAAGGCAAATCCAAAGGTATAAGCCATTGGGTGGAACATTTTGCCTTCTATTCCGGTAAGAGACAGGACGGGAACAAATACAATTAGAATAATCAGCTGACCGAAGAATGCCGTCTTCATCATGGAGCTTCCGGCCTGATATGCCATTTCATCCATGGCATCCTGATCGATATCCAATTTTCCAGCCCTAATTCGCTTCTGAATTTCATAGACAGTGCGTTCTACGATGATCACGACACCGTCAACAATAATTCCAAAGTCAATAGCTCCTAGACTTATCAGATTGGCCGACACATCAAATTGCTTCATCATGATGAAGGCAAAAAGCAAGGACAAGGGAATAGCACTGGCAGCGACAATACCGCCTCTTATACTGCCTAGAATGAGGACTAACGCAAAAATAACAATGAGCGCCCCTTCCGTGAGGTTTTCAGTAACAGTGCTGGTAGTTCGTTTGATAAGCGCGCTTCTGTCGAGAAAAGGTTTGATTTCCAAGCCTTCAGGTAATGATTTTTGAATTTCAATAATGCGCTTTTGCACATTTTGGATTACAGCATTAGAATTTGCTCCCCTTAACATCAAAATCATGCCGCCTACAGCTTCTCGACCATCCTGCGTGAACGCACCGTAGCGCATCTGGTGACCAAAATGTACTTTTTCCGCTACATCTCTAATTAAGACGGGTATACCATTTTCATTTTTTATAAAAATATTTTTAATATCATCGAGTGAACGTACCAGACCTTCCCCACGGATAAAGTTGGCCATGTTGTTTTTTTCAATGTAAGCTCCACCGGTATTGTTATTATTGCGTCGCAGCGCCTCAAATATTTCAGAAATGGAAACATTGTTGGCATTGAGCTTTTCAGGATTGATCGCTATTTCATACTGTTTAATCTTTCCACCAAAGGCATTTATTCCGACTACACCATCTACTAAGGCTAATTGTCGTCTTATGATCCAGTCCTGGATCGTACGCAGTTCAGTGGGGGAATACGATGTTTCATAGCCAGGCTTGGGCTGGAGGGTATATTGGTAAATCTCTCCAAGTCCTGTTGTGATGGGCCCCATAGATGGACTGCCAAAATTTTCAGGTATTTGTTGCCTAACTACATTAAGTTTTTCCTGCACTAATTGCCGTGGCAGATAGGTACCCATGTCGTCTTCAAAGACGATAGTTACTACCGAAAGACCAAAGCGGGAGATGGAACGAATTTCCGTAACACCGGGCAGGTTGGCCATAGCCAGTTCCACAGGAAAAGTGATAAATCGCTCGATATCTTCAGTGGCTAGATTTTGTGAAACTGTGATTACCTGTACCTGGTTGTTGGTGATATCGGGTAAGGAGCCAAGATTCATGGTGAACATGGAATAGATCCCAGCCCCTATCAGGGCAAGGGTTAACAAGCCCACGATGAGTTTATTTTTTATAGAAAAATGAATAATTCTATCAATCATATACTTGTACCATTCTTAGATAAGAAAAGCATTAACAATGCTCAAATGGATGCTCTAAGAACAGCAATACTCCATAGGATTATTATGTTGCGATCAGGCTAGCTTTGGCTGCCTTCTACTCAAAAACATAAAGCGAAGACAAAGACTTATTAGCTCAATGTAACGACCATCTGATCTGTATTGTTCTGAACAGATTTATGGTTAGCCTAAATATTTGCTAAATTTTGAATGCAATCATTCAAACAGTTGGCCTTAACGCTCTAACTGTGAATAATTTCTCGAGGAGGACGAAACGGTGAACCTAAAAAAGACTCTGGGACTTGCAGCAAAATAAAGTTAGCTAAAACCTCTTTACCTGCTATGGGTACGAATAATGGTAATTTTGTGAAGAAGAAGAGTTGGCATGCTGCACAAAGGCATATTTCTACTGAAAAATTCGAACTTTTTTCATCAGACAATTCGTTACCCTGATGATCTTCCTGCTGAATTGTTTGTGCTGTTAATTGTTTGTAATAATCAAGCTCATGTATAAATACTTCACCTTGGAAAGCCCAAGTAAGCGCATTTACCAGTAGGCTGACCAATAGTACAAAGACGACTACGAGGTCGATTTTAAGAGATTTATACATACTATGCAGCATATCATAGCTAAGCCCGAAATAAACGAGATCATTTTTCCTGATAGTATTTCACTTTAAAAATATCTAAATTATTTACAATAATATAATAACATTGATGTAAACAAGTTCAATTGGGTTAAATTTTTAAGTTGAGACACTACCGTGAAATTGAGCTTTCTCAGGATGCAGGAATATTTTATTGGGCGGTCGCTTCGCAAACAAATCCGCGTCAGGGGGTTAATTTTTATTTCGCAATTTAGATTTACCAAATTACTCCATAAAAATAGAAATATAACTACTACAAATCCGGCTCTTACGGATGCTCCATCACTAGTTGCGTAATTAATGCATGCAATTTTTCAGATTCTCCTGGACGAAATCCTTGATGAACATGACGAATATTTCCTTTCCGGTCAATCAGGTAAGATGTTGGCATTGCCATCACTTCAAAACCTTTGGCGCATTGCTTACTCGCATCCGCAACGATAGAAAAATCGACTGGATGTTTAGCAAGAAAATTTTGCGCATCGTTTACTTTCTCATCCAGATTGATACCGATTATTTGCAAACCCTTATCCTTCAGCTCATGATCCAGTTGATTTAAGAAAGGAAAAGATTTGACACAAGGCGGGCACCATGATGCCCAGAAATCCACGTAGACAACCTTTCCTTTCAATTCCTGTAAATCATGTACTGGCTTACCATCCAATGTAGTCAATGCGCAGGAAGATGATATCTGATCCAATTGTTCAGCAAGTGATGCTGTCATAAATAGACTCAACATTGGAATTATAAAAAATAACAATTTTATTTTCTTTCTCATCACATTAGTACCTCAATTTACTACTTGATTCTAAAAAAATTGTTAAGGTGATTTCAGCAAAAAGTATTTGATGCACAATTCACAAACTATATTGATTCAAGTTTTCTATGAGAATCTTTAGCCCTAGATTAAATGCCTTTTCATTAACCTACTTGTATTGGATTATCTGGCCATGTAATAAAAATATCAATGCGACAAAATGTCGCACCTACTGTTTACACCAGTTCATAGGCTAAAGAATAATAAATAATCTCGAAGAAGTACGATATAAAAGGCATTCCCACTGTCTTTTTTAACCAATCCTTAGTAGAAGGAAAAGATTAATCTAAGATTTAGTTTCCTTTAAAAGTAAATCGATCAAATAAAGGAATATCCTAAGAATATCTCTTAATGATTGTTCGAATCATTTTGATGTAAAACACAGGCATGATTAAGGGTGCCTTGTTCCATTTGGAGTGTGCTATGGGCAATTGAAAAGCGAGATTTAAGCGATTGCGCCAGATCATCCATGAACACATCACCAGGGTAGCCATTTGGCATTATAAGATGAACTGTTAAAGCACTCTCCGTAGTACTCATGCCCCAGATATGTAAATCATGAATGCCTGTTACGCCTGGAAGTTGCTGCAAATAGTCGGCTACGGCCGACATATCGATATGCGACGGTACGGCGGAAAGGGCCAATTGTATCGATTCGCGCAACAAACTCCATGTACCGATCATAATTACAGCAATGATGATCAAAGTAATGACGGGGTCAAGCCAGAACCAGCCGGTGAAAATCATCGCGATCGCAGCCACTACCACGCCAAGTGAGACAGCGGCATCAGCTGCCATGTGCAGATAGGCACCGCGAATGTTTAAGTCATTTTTATTTCCTTTAAAGAACAACCATGCAGACAGAGAATTAATAATGATACCAATGCTAGCCACTAGAATCATGGTTAGTCCAGCAACTGCTGGAGGAGCGGAAAAACGTTCAATGGCCTCCCATGCAATGCCACCACAAACAACAAGCAAAAAAAATGGCATTCGCCAATGCAGCCAAGATTGAGCTGCTGCGTAATCCGTAGGTGTAGCATTCTTTCGGTGCTTTTTTGGCCAACAATGCAGCACCCCAAGCTAACAGCAAGCCCAATACATCAGATAGATTGTGCCCTGCGTCAGCCATCAGTGCTGTCGAGTTGGCGATAAAACCATAAATGAATTCCGTAGTAACAAAGGCAGAATTCAGGATGATTGCGATTAGAAAAGCCTTGCCATAATCGTGGCCGTGCGGATGATCTTGTAAAAGGTTATGAGCCATTTTTGTATTTCCTGATGACAGATGACTTAATCCATGATAAAACGATTTTTTAGCCAGTCAGCCCATTTGATCGCTCTGACAATCAGATCAGCGCGATACTTTGCATTATATTTTGGAGTACGTGAATGATAATTAGCCGCTTTTGTCCAGATATCACCTTTATCATTTTTGATATGTAGCCGCACTCGCCATGCGGCCAGATCATATGCATAACAACCCGGATTCGCTACATGATCAGGCGTGATGCCATATTTGGATAAATCCTGAAGAAACACCGTATTAAATTGCATCGAGCCAACATCATGAGTGCCATTCCTATTACTGACCCATTGACCTGGTTTGCCGCCCTCTTTTTCGGCTATCGCCAGTAAGATATTGGCGGGTATTTCATACTTGATGGCTGCTGTAATTGAGCACACCACTCTTTCCTGTATATCCGGCGGCAAATCCATCATCAATCGAATCGCTTAAATACCCTTATCCATTATTTACCCCCCTCCTTGCGAAATATTGTTCATACTCGCAGATTCCTGTGCCTGACCTTTTTCAATAGCGCTACGTAAAGCATCCGGTCCCGCACTTCTTGCCGCTGCTAACCGACCGGCTGCCAGTGACCCACCATAAGATGCAACGGCTGCAGCGGCACCTGCCGCTGCCATAAAGCCACCGGCGCTATAGCTGCCAATTCCAGCGCTCGAGCCTATACTACTACCCGTTATAATGCCAGCCAGTAACGATGGTAATCTGGAAATCAACACAAAGAATGCAATTGTAAAAATCAGCATAACCGCCAGCTCTTCATAATTCATAACATTTTTACCCATTTTGGCGTAAAAACTGGATAACAGATCACTGCCAATGCCAACAATCAGGAGCATTACAAATAACTGTATTCCAATACCCAAAACCGTTTTAAAGTAGTTTATAGCGATGTCGGATGTCCAGCGTGCGCCACCAAAACCTAAAAAGAAGATACCCGCATACATCAGTACCCAGGATGAAATCAGCAAGAGCAACATATTGACTGCAATTACAGCCAGGATGATTAAAATAATCAACGAAATAACAAAACCCATCAGACTATCCATAGGTTGCATGAATGTAAGACTATTCGTTGCCTGGTTCCAGATTAAAACACCTATATCCATAATACTGGAATGACTAGCTCCACTCGGCAAACCGGCGGCAGTTCCACCTAATTGCTGCATCGAAGCTATAATGGTACCCGCAATATTGTGACCTGATACGGCATTAGTCAGCAGCCAGAAGTAAAACCCTGTGAAGATAATAAAGCGGGTGAACTCAGCAAAGAAATCACCAATATCAGCCTTGCGCAATAGCATCATGCCGAATGTCCACACCATCGAAATCAATACCAGAGACCAGAACAGTCGTTCAGCTGCCCCTTGAACGACTGTTTGCCAAGACTTAACTTTCCCCAAGAATTTTTGAACTACCTGATCCAATACGCTTTGATGAGTTGCTGGATCAATGTAGGAAAGCTCTGCAAATACAGTAGATGAAGAACCTAACAATACAATAAAAGTAAGAAAAATTAAGCTTGGATTTTTTAACATCTCACTACCCCCATTTTTTATAAAATGGCTACTCAGTACCATCCATTTGTTTCTTGAATTTATCCGGATCAGAAACATCCATCTGAAGCCAGTTCTTTCTTTCCGGCATTTCACTTAATTCTTTCTTGGGTTCCTTCAATTCAAGCTTGCCATCGCCATCCTTAGAACACCCTGACAACAGCAACAATGACAATAAACAAGCAACTACAATAATTAAATCACTTTTTTTCATCATTTCTCCTTAGATTAGTGTTTTAAAAAGCGTCTCTTACAGACCAATTTCTACCAGCAGGTAATATTTCAGGACTCAATCGTTTGGTTGCTGCCTCACGTGCAGCCTGTTGCATGGCCTTTTGATCCACCTCAGCCTGACTTTGAGTATTGGTGGCATTATGCTGAGCAATCAGCATCTGACGCATTTGCAACAATTGGTTTGCTTGGTATGCGGCCAATTGATTGGCATATTGCAGGGCTTCCATTTGTCCCTGCGCAGACTCGGTTTTTTGTTGCAGTATTTGTAGGTGAGCCGCATCCAGCGGAATCTGATTTTGATGCTCACTAAGCCCTCGTAAAAGGGAATCATTAGCATGTTTTTGTGAGTCTGTGCTCGTGTTTTGTCCATCCTGTAATAGTTTCCAGGCGGAATCGCTACATTTTTGCTCTAAAGTGAAGCAAGATGAGCTACGGTAATATTCGACATTACGAAACCGTTGCATATAACTATCCAGCCCGCCATACTGCTGTTCATAATACCGTATGGAATTGGATAAATTGATTAGCTTAGTCATGGTGTATTCTACCTTCGCCCATACATAAGCAGGTGGTGCCACGGTATTTCGGATCATGTTCTCATATTGCTGCAATTGAGTCTGATACTGCTCTATTTGCTTTTGTGTCTGTTCTATTGCCTCAAGCGCGGTAATCGTGGTTTGTTTCACATTCGCCATATCTATGACAGCCATTCCACCGGCTTTATTGATTGAGGAATAGCTTAAAATACCCAGGCTTAATAATATTGTGATCCACTGAATAGCTAGATTTTTACTATTTATCATAATCGAATGCTCCGGCATTAATAATCAAACGACTGATAGGGTTTAGAAAACTTCATGTCTTTGGTAACAATAATGTTAAAACGATACCCCGGCCTGATTTCCAATGTTGGTGAGATATTTAGATTCTTGCGAATCAAATTGGCGGTGACCAACCCCAATTGCTGACCCAGCGATTGGCTCATGATGCTACCGGCATTCTGCCGCCCGAACGCACCGCCTGAATCACGCTGACTGTAGGCTGAACCGGCTACAATCGCCGACATAATCAGAGCTGAACCAAAGATACGCATGTAATGATTATTGACCTGATCTTTAAAACCAGCATAACCCACCCCGTCAGCACCCGGCATGGCACCGATATCCATGGTCTTGCCATCCGGAAAGATGATGCGTTGCCAGGCGACCAACACACGCGCCTGACCAAATTCCACTTCGCTGGAATACGTACCCACCAATCTTGAGCCTTGCGGAATCAAACGCCATTTGCCTATCGGAGAATCATAAATATGCTGGCTCACCTGTGCCATGATCTGGCCCGGCAGACTGGAATTAATACCGGATATCAAGGTTGCCGGTATGACAAATCCAGTTTGCAAGACATACGGTGTGGGAGGTTTTTTGACTTCACTATCCAGATTCCAGCGTGCATCCCCTTTTGCAGAATCAAAACGAGAATAATCTTGATACTGTCTGCCAACATCATCGTCCAGCAAACGAGGGGCGCCATCGTTCATGAATTCATCACCCCTACCCGCTCCCATTCCTCCCACTACACTTGATCCCCCATCCTGTCTCAACTGCGCCAGACGCGCATGATACGCAGCCGTTGGATCCTCACGCAGATTTGCATCTATCTGTTGACGCACTGACGCCAATTTTGCCAACATTTCCTCGCGCGTTTTAGGTGCACCAGCGTTGGTTAAATCCGGTGATGATCCTGTACTTCTGGGTGCAATCACATTCACATTTGTTTTTGCCTTGATCGCTTCTTCCAGTTGCTGGCGTTTCAACATCCGAATATGCTCGATGTCAGCATGATGCGAGGGATCAGTAACTGCATTCAGGGTTGGCGGCAGAGGCGGCTTATCCAGGTCCGATGGCCGCTCGATAATGATTCCCTGAATGGGTGATTTTGCGGCTGAATCTGAAGTTACAGATTGGGCTTTAGGTTCTATGATGCCGCCGATATAGTCTTTGGCAATGAGTGAAGCAAAGGAATTGCTCGACTGAATATCACTATTAGCATCAGAATCGTATTGGCCTCGCTCAGCTGCGCGATTCATTGCGACGATCATCATGAGCAGCATGAATATCAGCATGATTGCTCCAAAAATGACAATCGGAAGGTTATTAACGCGCCGCACACCGGCGCTTCTTGCGACTACATCCGGTGATGAATCAGGCGACAGGAGTTTTGAATTGGCCGACATCTCCCCTACCCCCTTATTCTTTTCTTACCCAAAGACCGGCAGGTTGAACACTGTCTGCCTGTGCCACAAATGCACGTGACAATCGTGTATCGTCAATCGTAATATTGACATGATACAAATCACCCGACTGGTCAATTATGTAACTCAAGGCCAATCCTGTCGGTTGACTGGCACCATCTTCCTCGTGATTAATAGCGATGTCCGGAAGGCTGCCGCCCATCAGAATTTTTGAAACAAAAAGGGAATTATCTGAATTGATTCTCTCCTGAACCGCAAACCCTTCAAGACGCAGATTTTCTATCAAGGCATGACCAAACGGGTCATTAACCGTATGACGCAGATTAAATTGCGTGTTTGCAGCCGGATACAGATGCACTATTTGTGCTGTCACTTCATCGGCCATTGCTTTACTGGTTGCGAGTGACGGATTTTGAATAAAACTGCCATAAGGTTTCGTAGCACAACCATTCAACAATAATAAAATCAACATGAGGATAAAAACAAAGTTGGATGCAGTGATCATTTTATTCATCATTAATTCCCCCGCGTAATCGTCACCCGGCTTTGATTGCCGCCCACACCCGCTATTAGAATAGCCTTATCGAACACGGTATCTACGATATAGCGATCACCCTGTAACCGGTAATTCACCATAACCGTCTCATTATCGCTAAAAATGCCGCCTTCCTTGTTCAGCAGTAACAAAGTCGGTGCTTCTGTTTGCGCCATAATGGCAGGCATCTGTATGATGGTTTTTTGACCGTCGTTATAGACACGCAATGGCTTCCAGGCGGTATCACCGGTAACCGAATACGCGAAATCCAGATTACCCAGATATTCTCCGGTTTGCGCTATCGTATTGGCCTTTCTGATATCCATCGCATGGCTCTCACGGGTCTTGATGGCATCCCATTTGGCAATCGCATCCTCAGGATAAGTAAAGCCTACTCTCGGCATGAAATCGCGGCGGTGAGACCGCAATCGCATGTGATACGTGCGCCGGTTGGTAGTCACCACCAGGGATGTCTCCAGACCCACATCCAAGGGTTTTATAATTAAATGTTGTACTTCGGCAGCCCCCTGTCCTGTCACGGCCGGCTCAACCAGCCATCGTGCCTGATCGCCCAGATGGATGGAATTCACCTGCTCCCCCGGCTGCAATTCAATATCGCATACCTGTAATACTGCACAGACAATGCTGGGTTGCTGTGAGCCGAACAGAAAACGGATTGATCCATCCGGTCCGGCAACCGGCTTTGTTCCCGTGGGATTCACTGCCTGCCATTTCTTGGCCAGATCAATAGCGGCACGTTCCTGTGGCGTCAGTTGAGGGTTCTTATCGGAGAAATACGCATCCGACAAGCCATTGGCATAGACTGGAGCAACCAATCCAATGGACAAAATCAACATGCTCAGCGTGCCTAGGATACTTGGGGTACTTAAAAAGAGTAACGGTTTCATGATGAGTGACCCCTTTATGTCTGCTTCGACCAGGAGAAATCCTGGATATAAATGCCCAGCGGGTTATTTCGGATCTGTTCTTCTGTTGTGCTTTGGGTTGTCGGCTTGTTATAAATCCTAAGCAAAGCACGCATCTTGAAAGGTGGCTCGGTTAAGTGCCCTTGCCGATCATAGATTTTCTCCAGCCAGTCGACCTGCCAGGTCTCCGGTGATTGGGGTATCACCGATATGATTTCAACATTGACGGTTTGTGTTTCAGCACGTTTGAAAGGGCTGCTGGCTTCACTACTGTTGAACCATTCGTTGGCTTTTGCCGTGGCAGGATCATTATTGGACAGCATAGCGTATGCACGAAAGATGGCGCGCCGCTGCAAGGCGATATCCGGTGTGACCATACGCAAATCATTGATGAATGCTGCAACCGAGGCATGCACTACGCGCTGATCAGCAACAGCAGCAATATCCGCTCGGGAAACCGCCACCGCTTCACCCAGTTTATTGACCTGAACGACATAGGGGATGAATTTGGATTGGCTGCCGATAGCAATGACTCCCCCTACCCCTGCCAGAGCAATCAATAAACAAAGAATGGCCAGCATTTGCCACATATTGCGCGAAGCCTGAATCCCGCGCATATGGTCATTCCAGGTACGCCGTGCTGACAGATAAGGATTTTCATTTTCACCCAAGCGGCGACCGCCTTCCATGAACTCATAATCCTCACGGATTTGTTTGTTCGACTTGATTTTTCCGCCAATTCTTAATTTAAAAAAATCACTGATCACACTCATGCAGCCACTCCATAGTCAGATAACGTTAACCCTTTAATCGCCAACCACTCGATAACCCACTTGTCACCGTACTTGTCATGCAGGTTTTTGATGGTTGCAATCGATTCCTTATCGGTTGATCCTATAAGCGCCAGTGCCAACGGACCAAGTGCCAGGTCATAGAGTCGCCTGCCGTTCTCGGACACGGTGTAATATTGTTTTTTAGGAATGGCGGAAGCCAGAATCTCAATCTGGCGCGAATTGAGACCCATGCGCCGATAGAGCGCTGATGCTTCTTCATCGCGTGCAAATACATTGGGTAAAAATATCTTGGTGGCAGTGGACTCATTAATGACATCGAGAATGCCACTGTTTGCGGCGTCCGACAGACTTTGGGTTGCCATCAGTACTAAGCAGTTATTTTTACGCATGACTTTGAGCCATTCCCTGATTTTTGCGCGAAACACCGGATGACCCAGCATCAGCCAAGCTTCATCCAGAATAATGGCGGAAGGCTGGCCATGCAGGCTGCGCTCAATGCGGCGAAACAGATATAGCAGGGTCGGCAGCGCATATTTCTCACCGAGATTCATCAATTCCTCGATCTCGAACGTGGTGAATGTTGAAAGATTCAACCCATCGGCTTCAGCATCGAGTAAATGTCCCATCATGCCGTCGATGGTGTATTGCCGAAGACACTCGCGTATCGATTCATCCTGAATCGTCACCACAAAATCCGATAAGGTACGTGATCCGCTTTGATGCATGTTAGCAATGGCATGACTTATTTCATTGCGCTGCAACGGTGTAACGGTAATGCCGTTGAGTTCAATCATCAAACAAATCCATTCCAGCGCCCAGGCACGATCTCCCTTGGACTGCAAGAACTGTAATGGACAAAAAGATAGCGATTCGTCATCCCCTGCTACCGTGAAATGCTGACCACCCACGGCACGAGTCAACGGATACATCGACATGCCCTTGTCAAAGCAATAAATCGACATGCCGGGGTAACGTCTCAATTGCGCGGCAATCAGCGCCAAGTGCGTGGATTTACCCGCTCCGGTGGGACCGAACATGAAGGTGTGACCTAAATCGCGTACATGCAGATTCAGCCGGAAAGGTGTCGCACCTTGTGTGACACAATGCATCAGCGGAGGTGAATTGGGTGGATACATCGGGCAAGGCGCGATAGGTTTTCCAGTCCAGATGGTATTGACCGGCAACAAATCAGCCAAATTCATGGTATTGATGAGGGGTCTGCGCACATTTTCAACGCCGTGGCCGGGTAGGCTTCCCAGATAGGCATCCATAGTATTGATCGTTTCAACCCGTGCAGCAAAGCCCAGATGATTGATTGCTTTCTCGACTCTGCGCCCTGCTTCTTCCAATGCTGCCCGATCTTCCATCATCAACACGACTACGCTGGTATAGTAGCCCTGCCCCACCATGCCGCTATTGGTCTCAGCAATGGCAGACTGCGCATCATCAACCATATTGAGCGCGTCTTCATCAATGTTGCTGCTTTGCAGGTTAAACACCTGATCCAGAAAACCGCGAATCTTTTGTTTCCACCGTCTGCGGTATTTTTCCAGATGATTGACTGCTTCATGCGTATCCATAAAGATAAACCGCGATGACCAGCGGTACACGCCCGGCAATTCAGAGAGCAGATTCAACATGCCGGGAGAAGATTCCAGCGGGAAACCCTCAATCGATACCACCTGAACGAAATTTCGACCAATTTTAGGCACCACCCCGCCCCACATTTCCTGACCACCCAGCAGCGTATCCAGATACATGGGATTGGCAGGTAACACCATTGGATGATCCAAACCGGTAATACATAATTGCAGCCACTGTAGAAAATCATCATGTGTCACCAAAGAACCATCTTCATTGACCTGCTTTTGACTTTTTAAGCGCGACAGATGAAATACGCTGGATAATCTGGATTCAAAATTGGCACATTCACGCTGGAAATATTCCAGCAATCCTTGCGTTCTGGCTTTTTGATCCGGTGCCTGAGTATCGTCATCAAACATCAGTTCGACGAACTTGCGCTGTGCCAGCATCGGCGGTAAGTATGTCAGTGATACGATAAAGCAGCTCTCATACATGGTGCCGATACGCTCGAACAGATTGCGCCGTTCCTCATCAATGGCAGCGGTCACAGGATCAGGATAATTGGATAAGGCTTTGTCTGAATACGCTAACGCTGGTTTGCGTATAGCATCCACATGAATCATCCAGCCATTGCCCAAACGAGATAAGGCTTGGTTAATGCGGAATGACACCCGTTCACGCTCAGTATCGGTGCTGCTGGCGGTATCATCGCCGCAGAATATCCATGCGGCCATCAATGCACCGTTCTTGCCCACAATTACCCCATCTTCCACCACCGCCGCATATACCAGCAAATCGGCAAAGCCCATTTCTTTTGATCGATGTTGATCCAGCCTTAATTCTTTGCCAGCATCACGAATACGCAGAAACAGCATCAGAAGCAGCAAAGCACCACACATTGCGATGAGGATGATCATTGCGGCAATCATAAGTGCTGTTTCTCCTGTGTGAGCGTATTGTCATAAAAAGGGGTACTGCGCGCCGGATAGTATTTCTTGTATTGAATCTGGCGCAAGTACACATGACGCAGTTGCGGATCATTTTTAGCCATCAGTCGCAGTGCAAACAGGGCAAAAAACCACAGCGCTATGCCGAAGATCGTGGCCTTGATTTCCATCGCCACAAAGATGGATGTGGCTGCAATCAGGATAGAAAACATGACGAGTTCGCGGTCACCACCCATAAACAGGTTAGGACGGTTTCCCGATTGACGGATAGGTATGGTTCGAAGTGCCATGAGTTTGCCTCCTGTTTGACTAACTTTGAGGGATAGCTTCTTCTAACTCTAGATTGTCCCTGACGCTTCACCCGGAATGACCGCGCCCTGGAATAGATTGGTCATCACATTGTTGGCTCCAACGAGTAACGCCATCACCAACACGATAAAAATCAAGGTGCGGAAAAAAGCATTAAGCTCACCACCAAAGATCAGAATGCCGCCTGCAACCACAATGCCAACAATGGACAAAGTGAAAGCAACCGGGCCGGTAACGGAGTTTCTGAGACTAACCAGCCAGGTTTCATAGGGAAGTGCACCACCTGCGCCAACGGCTGCTTGGGCTTGATCAGCAGACAAAAGTAGTAAAAACAAGACAGCGAATGAATAGATACAACTGAATGGAGAGACACCCTTGATACTGATTAGCTTCATTGATCGACTCCTATGAAATATTTACAGCTTTTTGATTTGATAACTTCCTCTTTTAAAACCTTGTACTTCAATGATTTGTTGGATTTGTCTGCCATGTGGTGCGCGCGTGATATGCACGACCATATCAACCGCCTCTGCGATCAAAGGCATGATCTCTTTAGGTGCTGAAGGATTGCGTGAAATGAGTGATTCCAAGCGAGTGAGTCCTGACATTGCATCATTGGCATGCAGTGTAGCAGCACCGCCTTCGTGCCCCGTGTTCCAGGCATCGAGCAAATCCAGTGCTTCTGCACCTCTTACTTCGCCCACCAGAATGCGATCCGGGCGCATACGCAATGTTGTTTTCAACAACTGCGTCATGTTGACATCGAGTGTGGTGTGATACTGAACAAAATTCTCGGCAGCGCATTGAATCTCGCCGGTATCCTCCAAGATAAAAATGCGCTCATCCGGATCATTGAGAACCATTTCATTGATGATGGCGTTGATCAAGGTTGTTTTACCTGATCCGGTGCCACCAATGACCAGAATGTTGCGGTGCTTGCGCACAGCATCCTTAATGACATCACAGTGTCTTGGTAACAAAACGCCGGTTTCTACATACTGCTCAAGTGTAAAAATCTTGATGGCTTTTTTGCGGATGGCGAAAGTGGGCGCTGTAACAATGGGGGGTAGTTGACCGGCAAAGCGTGAGTTATCAAGTGGAAACTCACCTTCAATGATTGGATTAAATCGATTGATTTCCTTGCCGTGGTATCCGGCAACCGTTTTGATAACAGCCTCAACCTGGGCAGTCTGGATATTTCCGATATGTTGTATCTTTTGACCAAGCTTCTCTTGCCAGATACGGCCATCGGCATTGACCATGATTTCAACCGTTTCGGGATCCTGCAATGCAGACAGTATTTCCCGTGCATCGCGCTCCAGCTTGCTCTTAGCTCTGTCTTTAACGGTTGCGATGTTTGACAAAAGATCTGACATTGTTATATCGGTGCAGCAATAAATAAATATTAAACACAACGATATAATAATAATTACTACTATGCAATATATTTTTATTGTTTCATTTTAATTTTCTTATAATCTCCCGGTTTTCGCGATCCCATTGCGCGACCTGGAATGCCTGAAACTCACTCAATACAGCGCCCTTCCAGACAAATCCCTTAGCCAGATGTCCAGCACTGCCATCTGCTAATAAGGCTCGTTCTGCTGTACTCATATCCGAATTGTCGAACAATAGCGGCAGCGGCGTATCCAATGCTTTGGCAATCGCTTCTATGACTCTGAGCGATGGATTGGCTTTGTCATTGGTCAGTTCAGTAATAAAAGAGATTGAAATGCCCGCTTTTTCTGCCAACTCAGCTTTTGTTATTTTCTTCTCGCGCAGAATTCTTAAAATGTTTGTTGTCAGAATTAAATTATACATATCGTAATTGCGGCTCCCTTAACCGTTAAGTATTTGTCTTTTGGTTTGTTTCATATTCATTTTTAATATACATAATTATATTAAGGTTATAATGCATGATCATGGATAAAATATACAATTCCCCGGTCAAATAAATATTTATAACAGATAGAATATCGCCTGGTTGCGATGTTTTTTGGCATTTATGATTCCGGCCTGTGTTACAGGCTAGTTCATAACAAGATCAATGGTTTAACTTTGGAGGGTATTTTATCAAATGTTTATGTCGGTCCCTTTTCTTGCTTTGAGCAAGTCATCTTTATCTGAGAAGATACATTCCCCCTTCACTTAAATTGAGAAGAATTATAGTAATGAAATATTGCCCTTAATTTTCACAGAATTCTATAACTCAGGAAATTACTTTTTAAAACAAAGTAATAATTAAATCAATGACAAGTAAGAAAACTTTATCCGATGAGAGGAATAAAGCGCCTAATGTGTTGGGCGCGAGTCAGATTTCACTTGATTTAATTATGGAAGATGCAGCTCAACCTAGAAAAACTTTTGATGCAGCTTCACTCGCAGAATTAACAGAAACGATTAAACTACGAGGTGTAAAAACGCCTATATCAGTGCGTCCCAATCCAGACAAACCCGGAACCTATATTATCAATCATGGCGCCAGAAGATATCGCGCCAGTAAAAATGCAGGACTTAGATCAATACCCGCCTATATTGATGCCGATTACAGTTTGGCGGATCAGGTAGTTGAAAACTTGCAACGGGATAATCTGACATCACGCGAAATCGTTGATTATATCGGACGTGAGATTGCTGCTGGTAAAACCCATGAACAAATAGGCAAATTCATTGGCAAATCGGCTTCCTATGTATCATTACATGCAGCGGCCATGGATTTACCCGATCCTATTGCCGAACTGTTTAATTCCGGAAATTTGACAGATATAGCAGCCATATTTAATCTGAAAAAGATATTCAAAACCTATCCTTTGGAACTGGTCGATTGGTTGAAATACAGCCGACCAGAAGACATTACCCGCACTAAAATACAGCAGTTTAGAAAATTCCTGGAATCAAAGGATGATGAAAAAGGTATTGTGGATGAATTAACCCGTCAAGCCCCCTACCCCGCTACAGATAGTCTTGAGACCAAAGCAGAAAAAAAAGAACGCGGCCATAAATCCCCTGCCGATCAATTGCTCGTCTATATTTATGTCCGTCTAAAGAAAAGAACGCATCAGCCAAAAGACATTATGAAAAAACTATCTGATGCGCAAAAGACAATGATTACCGATACGCTTAAAGCCTACTTTATTGCCGGCCAGAAGTGTAAGGATCTTTTTCAATCTATCCTATATTCATTGAAAGACGGCGACTTTGATGGAACAGGTCGCGGTGCTTTTAACCTGACCGCCTTTTTTTTTGGCGTAAACAAGAAAGAATTTGATCTGGAAATGATCATTCAAGAAGTTTATCTCAATTTATCCAAATGAAACAACGCCTCTTAGTCATGAATGGGCAGAGAATCCTTCAGAATTTTATTGATAATGAGTGGAAAACGGCCGGATTAATTAAAAAAGCTGAGGAAGGCATTAAACCAGGTATCTATAATATTTATTTGGCAAAAACAGCGGAAACGAATAATAAAGTCTATGAAGGTTTAATTCTCTTTATCGACAAACAAGAAGGTCTTGTTTATCAACAAGTGAATAAAGATTTTGTCTCGCACAAACTGGAATTATTTAGCCCTCCCCCACCCCTTGGTAAGAATGTTTCTATTCAGTATGAAAATCAAGAAAAATTGAATCTGATTAAAATAGATGCTGTTAGCAACAAAAAAACGCACAAAATATAATCACAAAATGAGAAAGTTTGTATTTAATTTGACATATTCAGGAATAGAATTGAATAAAGACTACAAAATGGCACATTTAATATGTCCACTTTCAGTCAGAAGCGAACGTAAGTTCATATGGGAACAGAAAAGCCAACTCGAGATTCGCTGAATTCGTGCGGGCTTCTAAAGGGGAAATTATTGATACGGGAGGAAGGGTGCTGCCATGTCCAGAGTGACGGCACTAGCCCGATTGCTGAACGGAACTCCTATACTAGATATCAGTATTCCAGATACAAACAAGACAGTGAATTTGCTTAAAGAACCGCTCTTTTTCTCTTTTATTTTGTAACCTCTTAGGTGGACTAATAAAAAAATACATACGATCCATTATTAATCCAGCTAGATAAAATTCTGATTGTGTTTATTTAATGGCTCTATTTATAATTAACCCTCTGACTAAAAATAGAAATATTAAATTTCATTGAGCAGAATTCATAGAAACGGACAATGAGTTATAAAATCTGGCAGTTTACAAAGCAGCCACACCCTGAGGACGCGCAAGTAAATCATCTCTTACAGGAAGTTTGATTGGAGAAGATGAGACCTCTTCTAGCGTTCCGTCTTCTTTAATTTTTAGTACATCTAATTCATTACCTTTCCCGATTGGTGTTTCTGGGAATGTCCGATGTTTAACGATATACATAAAGCTTTCCTTCGAATCGAGATCAAGCTGATAGGGGTGTCCATTACCCTTTAGTTTTAAGGTTTGAATTTCTTTTGGATTAATGGGATCGGTGAGATCGTAAACGGATACAGTGTTATCTCCATTATTTGTTGTATAAGCACGGGTTCCTTTTTTGTTTATTTTTATCCAGCAAATTAACTGGCCTTTGTTAGTCACTATGTTCTCCAGTGAAAGTTTTCCCCTATCATCGTAGGAAAAAACTGCCATCCTGGCACCGGAAACCATACTTACGTATATTAGCTGTTTCGTAGGGTGTTTTTGCAAGCCAAACATAAGTGGATCAGGTTCACCATCATTATCAACATCAAGCCCTCCGTCAAACGCGCCTGGTGGTGCAGGTGTTGGTGGATTCTGCTCCAGCGTGCCATTTGGCTTGATTCTGAACGACCTAATCATACTAGGAGTATCTTTCTTAAGATCTTCTCCCCACATTGCAACGCGGCTTGCAAGTGGAAATCTGCCAAAGTCACCATCGAAAATAAATCTCTCTTTAACAATAAGTGCCTGGGTAGGAGATCTGCTTGCCGTAGCTAGCTCAATAGTTGAATTAGGGATGGGTATCAATATTCCGTTAGGATTAACTCTAAAGCCAGTGTAGTTTGGTTTTGTTTTGGTCATATCGCGACCAGGATCTTCGTTCTTATTCACTACGTATAGCTTATCTCCTGCTAACCCTAAACTAACTGGATTTTTCCCTCCGGAAGGAAATGGAGAGCCAGGAACAGCCTTTAATGTGCCATCCGATTGAATATCGAAAACTGCAATAGAATCAGATCCGCCATTAGTTGCAAAGAGGCGTGTTTTCTCCTGATTAAATATGATGTTCTGATCAAGATCAAAAGGACCAAAATGGGGTAATCCATATTCTTTTTCTTTTGTAGCATATCCTTTTCCACTTGTTAAAAATGGTGAACCGGATAGCGGTGTCAAATTGCCGTCTTGATCTCTTTTGTATGCGAGTATGGAATTTCCATTTTCAACTGGATCATTGCTTACTACATAAATAATGTTATCTGGAATACTTTTTTTTATAGTTTCGGCTTTGCTTGTTTGTGCCAAATTTACGAATACCAATAAAAAAACCAGTAATAAAAAGATCCTTAGCGCAATAGAGTCATTATTAGCGCGATTTTCCATTTCTATGCCTTTATGATTTATCATCTTATATGCCAACTTTTTATTTCTTAAAGAGATCACGTAGGTACTACTCGAAGTGTTTTCTGCATTTCCAATACATTATTAATTTTGCCAAGGCCGACAAGAGATGTATCGAAGCTGTGTGCTAGAAAAACGTAATACTTCTTTGTAATGTTTAAGAAGTATTACGTAAGTTAAATCATTTACTTTGGAGCAACTAATGTTGGATATTCATTTACATAAACCCAATCTTTATCCTTTGCTGGTACATGACAACCAAGGCAGTCCTTTTTATAATCAGTCGATGTGTTTTTATTCACGTCATCTGTTTTAATAAGTGCCCATCCCCAGCCATCGCCCCAGCTTTGATTTCCATGAAAACGTCCTTGAGTGTCTTTAACCATAACAAACCACAACTTAATATTGCTTGATGCGTAACCAACCTTTTTCCCAGTTGTGTAGTCACCAAATTTGGCTTCCCGAACTTCCTTGACAATTGTTGCACCATCAGGAAATTTTCCAGTTTTTCGATAATGTATTGCCGTTTTCGCCTCAGTATAAACGTCGTGAAATCCACTAGCATCACCTTCAGGAATCAACCAAGATCCCAAGTGCACCATAGAGATCCTAAAATCTGGAGGCAAACTAATATTCCCTGACTTATCAACATAGGGTGAGAAATTGTGCATTTCCATTGAGTAGCCAACTTTTGGTGTTGCTACTGTTGAAATGGCAAAAACCATACTGAAGAAAAAAGCACTCATCTTCAAATTAGACAACCAACTCATTATTTACCTCCAATCGCTTTAATTGGATCATTTTTGGCAGCGCGAAGCACTGGATAGTATTGTGTAAACACGAAATCATCTTTTGCTGATTTTTCATGGCAAGAATTACAGTCTGCAACAGGGAATGCTTGAGCTGTTTCTTTTATCGTTTTATGGTCTGGGCTTGAGAAACTAAAGTACGCCCAGTTACCTGGTTCATTAGGAAATGCTGCCTTGCTTTTAATTGCTACTTCTAAACCAATAAATTCTCCCATAAAATAACCATTACCACTGGCTGCGGACTTGCTACCTACACTAATCATTTCTTTTACGAACACAGTACCTTCACGAAATTTTCCAGTCTTCTTCCAATGATCCCAGCTTTCTGGATCAATATATACGTTATGAAATTCAGGAAAGTTTGCTTTTCCATCGTTCATATCATTAGGAGTTAAAGGTGTACCAACTTGAATCCATTCCCTATAGCCCGTTGGACGTTGAAGTTCTCCGTTTTTGATGGTAAAAGATTCTTTTGCTGACACAGCATTAGCAGTCAACAAAGCAACTGTAGACATCATAATAAGGCCTACTAAACTAAACTTTCTTTTCATAATTTTCCTTTGTATTTTGTTAAATTTCATGAATGGAATATAATTTATAAATTAAGCTTCTGAATTAAGAATCAAATTTCCAGACTAATCCCCCCAGCATAACTGGGGGGATACTACTAAGGGCTTATCAGCTGTTACATTTAGTCTACACTCTCCAACTGATGTAAGCATGTTAATACGTGCTTTTTACTATTACTAATACTTATTATCTATGGAGAGCTAGGAAAAAACTATGCAACTACATCAATTGAAGTATTTTGTTTCTGTAGCTAAAACTGGAAGCATTACTAAAGCAGCAGAAGCTTGTTTTATATCTCAGCCATCACTAAGTCAGCAATTAAAGAAACTTGAGGGTATTGTTGGAAAGCGTCTTTTTTCAAGAATTAAAGGTAAGCTGGTACTTACAAAGCCAGGGCAAATTTTGTATGAACATGCGTGCAAAATTCTAAGAAGCGTAGACGATGCTAAAGTCGAAATGAAAGAAGTAGATCAAAATAGCGGAGGATTAATTAGAGTCGGCATACTTCCTACATTAGCGCCATTTATTCTACCAAAAATACTCGAGTCATTGTCCCAGAAGTATCCACAAGCTAATGTTATTATTCGTGAAGAAGTTTCTGAGGTGCTGATAAATGCTGCTTCATGCGGAGAACTTGATATTCTGATTGAAGTATTACCTTTTGATCAAAGTAATTTGACGATTGAATCATTATTTTTTGACACATTCTACCTAGCTGTTCATCAAAATAGCCCATTAGCAAAGCTGAAGGAAGTTCATGTCAATCAACTGGAAGGTATGCCATTTATATTATTAGAAGATATTCATTGTCTTACTAAACAGATTGAACATTTTTGTTTTAACGAGAATTTTATTCCGAAAGCGGTATTTCAGGCTTCTCAGATAGGCACCATTAAATTACTTATAGAATCGCAATACGGAATTTCAATCTTACCATCCATTTCAATGAAACATAAAGATGAACAAAATATTTGCTACATCAAATTAATAGGCAACGACAAGCAAATACCAGGGAGAGAAGTTGTACTTGCAATATCAAATGACAGGTACTTAAGCCCCGCTGCTAGTTTTTTAATTAAAACAATAAAAGAGCACTTTCGAAATATGTAAATAAAAAATATTTTATGGTTTTTTATTTTGCAATCTCTCTGTAACGTTGCAATAAATCATTTAAACCATTTTTTTCAATCAACGCCAAAAGTGCTTGTTCAAAAGTAGTATGGTCGTGGACACCTAATTGTTCACCGATATCCTGAAATAATTCTTTTATTCCATCTCGACACTTTAAATTTAATTGATTTTTAAAAGGTGATTGTGGTTTTCTTCTTCTCTGGCTTTTATTTTTCCTGCTTACGAATCCTGATTGCTCCGCCACTTTTTCAAGAGTTTTTAACTCTGTTTCTCTATTTCTCTCTTTTTTAACTGGAAGAAATTCTGATATATCCAGATCATCACTCAAATTTAAATGTGCACGTTCTTTAGTCATGATTTTGGCCTCTTTCTCTCTTTATACCCTTGATTCTTTCGATAACTTCAACCGCCAGAGCATGGGCATTTGCAATTGCTTTTTCAATACCAGATACTTGTCTTGGATCTAAATCATTGACCGTACCACCGAAAGACCTAATGGCTCTAAATGCTTCTCTATCGATCAGGCTAGTTTTAAAAATATCAACTCCTGCATCACGAAATTCATTCATGATATGTTTTAAAGTACGTGGCGTAATTGCTGGATTTGTGCGCGTCATAAGTACAGCAAAAGGAATTGAGCGACTTAATACCTTTGCCTGCCGATTAACTAATTTAATGGTTTTTGCTGCTTCGTCTGCATCATCTTGTGAACCTTGACATAGCGTGATTACTAAATCTGCACGGCTTATTGCGCTAGCAACCGCCATACTTGCCGTTCCTTCTAAATCTACAAGAACAAAAGCTGTTTGTTCTTGAGCATTATCTATATCATCTATAATCGTTTCTTCAGTCGATTTTTCAACAAGCTTTATATTCGATGGACAACCATCTTTCATAGCCCATTTTGCACTATGTTGGTTTGGGTCAGCATCAATTAATGTAACGCTTGTATTATGTTGTGCAAGTTCTGATGCCAGAACAATAGCTGCGGTGGTTTTCCCTGCCCCACCTTTAGATGATGCAAAAACAATTATCGGCATGTTATGCTCTTCCTTTTTATAAACGATAGCTATCTAGCTAGCTTAAATAGAATGATAGTCAGATAGCTATCTTAGTATTAACCACTATCCGACGAATAAAGCATTAGATACATGTTATCATAGATAGCTAACAAGCTATCTAATATTATTTATAGCTGGATAGCTATCTTTATAGAAGATAATTTCCTAAGCCTCTTAACAAGAATTAATCATCTCAGGATTGTTAAAAATCGCTAAATTTAGTTAGCTATCATGCTATCTAATATAAAAAGGATATCCAGATAGCTATCTTATTATTAATCATTATTGGTAGGATAACCCCAGATGCATATTACTATAGATAATATACCTATGAACATATATAGATAGCATGTTAGCTATCTATATAAAAATCAACTCAATAACTTAACGGCTTTTAATTTTTAGATTCATATAACAAGCATAATATTGATAGCTATCTAGGTAGCTTAAATTGAATGATATCTGGATAGCTATCTTTAGAGGATATCATTTCATGAATCTCTTAATAAAGTTTAATCATCCCAGCGTAGAGCCTCAGTTTTAAAATGGTGAGGCAGATTCAATTCCCGATGTGCGGATTCATTCTAAATCAGACATCTCGTATAGCGGGCGGATTTCGATCTCGCTCGGTCCTGGCATGGGATTGGGGCAGCGCTTCACCCAGGCGACCGCCTCGTCCATATCCTTGACTTCCCAGAGCCAGAAACCGGTGACCAGCTCGCGCGGGTGGGGGAAAGGCCCGTCAATAACTGTACGGTTGGGTCCATCGAACGCAATACGCTTGCCCTGCGAAGATGGCGTAAGGCCGTCACAGTTTCCGTCCTTCATAATGCCTGCCGTAACCAGCTCGTCATTAAATCTGCCCCATGGCCTCCATCATCTCCCTCGTCTCGGCCGTCGGGACAAAGCCCTTTTCGCTGTCTTCGGTAGCCTTCACTAACACCATCACACGCATCGTCTGTCTCCTTATTAGAGTCGGCTCACCAGCCTAGTATACAAAGGATGATTATTTTAGGTTCCTGAAAATTTATTAGATGGTTAAGACGCAGGGCACTATTGACGGCTGAAAACCGTCACGTTACTTTCAACTGAAACACTACCCATCTCATTTTTGTTAAAAAATAACTTAACATAGTTAGCTATCCAGCTATCTATTATAGATAAGCTATCAAGATAGCTATCTTAATATTTTTAAATGCAAGAAATTAATATGTAAAATCGAATGGGATTCCTGACTTAGCTATTACTAGTTATAGAGACAATATATGTGAAAAACTCCGCCATTTTTTCAAGTGGCGGAGCTGGTATATCACCGTTTGCAGTCATCGGCATCCCTGCCTGTACTGCATAATTACTATAACCTAATTTAGAAAAACATGTGAACCGAATAAATATCCGGCTTCATATGACGAAATCGGAAGGGGTATCCGTGTATACATGGGAAAAGAGGGGAGGGGGATTTATAACAATATCAGTGACATACCGTTTGAAACAACATAAACATCCACTAATCACTATATACTTCAGAGCAATAACTATGCAATTTTAATATTTAATGTTATATATGCGCAGATGATAAAAAGGCATCTTGAAGATAAAATTCGTTCTGCTCTGGCAACCAATTCATCTGTGGCTCTTATGGGGCCGCGTCAAGTAGGAAAAACAACGCTTGCCATTAATATTGCGGATACTATTCCATCTGTTTATCTTGATCTGGAAAACCGGAACGATCTTCAGAAAACTCAGGACATTGAAGCTTTTCACACAGCAAACAGCGATAAGCTGATTATTCTGGACGAAGTATAACGGTTACCGGATATTTTTGCGCCGATCCGTGGACTCATTGATCAACAACGCAGAAAAGGTAACAAGGTAGGGCAGTTTCTGTTTTTAGGCTCAGCCTCCATTGATCTTCTTAAACAATCCAGTGAAACCTTGGCCGGACGTATTTCTTATATTGAGATGTTTCCGGTTAATGTCTTGGAATATACAAAAAGTGCTCAACATTACCAAGCCGTCAATGATCTCTGGTTGAAGGGCGGTTTTCCTGACAGCCTGTTGACCGGTAATGATGAAACTAGCTTGAACTGGCGCTATGATTTCATCAGAACCTACCTTGAACGGGATATTCCGCAATTAGGGCCAAGAATTCCAACAGAAACGTTAGGAAGATTCTGGACGATGCTGGCGCATAGCCAGGGAACCAATATCAATGCTGCCAAGCTCGCAACTAATATCGAAGTTTCAAGCGTAACAGTCGCTCGTTATATTGATCTTCTGGTTGATCTGCTTCTAATCCGTAAAATACAACCCTATACGGCCAGTATCAAAAAGCGCCTTGTCAAATCGACTAGAATTTATGTGCGCGATAGCGGTATCACGCATGCACTGCTGAATATCGGTTCTTATAATGATCTACTAGGTCATCCGGTCGTCGGAAAAAGCTGGGAAGGGTTTGTTATAGAAAATATAGCATCTGTTTTACCTCCTCGCGTAAGGTCATATTTCTATCGAACGGCAGGCGGGGCTGAGATTGATCTTGTCCTGGAATTTGGTGTTAATGAAAGATGGGCAATAGAAATTAAAAAAGGCACATCTCTTAGCTTAGGACGTGGATTTCATGAGGCTTGCGAAGATATTAAGCCGCAAAAAAAAGTTTGTCATTTATGCTGGAAAGGATAGATTTCCATTACCGCATGATATTACGGCCATCGCCATATATGATTTTATGGATATTCTGAAAGGAAAAAGGGAATAATGAAATTTGGCTGCTATCCATAGTCTGCACTATAGATTTGATATATCTAGGTAGAGATTGCCTTTTGCTGCAAGGGCGTTTTGAAATAACTAAAACCCCTTTTACCTAACAGTGTTTGCGTTGAAAAGTAAATATACTACAAGTCATTGAATATTGATGTTCATTTATACATGTACATCACTGTTTTTTAAATATCCTCGGGGTTTGGGGCAGACAGCCCCAATATTTTTGTGAGTGAAACGATCTTGATTAGTAGACTGCCATTCAGTTGTTCAATAAAGTGTATTAAACGAGCTCAGTTGTGTTAAATCGATCAAAGGTAAGGATGGGGTATCATTTATTTATTCGGCGCGTTTTTGATGCGATTTAAGGCAAACTAGGTGTATTCTGAATGGATAATTCTTCATTATTTTTTATCTTTGTAAGATTCTGTACTCTGGTGGTTTAATTAAATCGTTCAAAATGTTATCCACATATCCACAGGTATGATTAATTAAAGACTAATATAAAAAAGATTAAAAGAAGAAAAGAATAGGGCTTTTTTGGATATTTATTTTTTTAATATAATCATAAAGATATTGAACATTTATATATTCAAACTGTGAGTTATAACTACTACTTGTAGTTATCTGTGAGGTGTACCTTCTACATTTTGGCTTTTCTGTGAGTTATACCTTCTACGTTGCGTGTACTAAACCTTCTACCTTTTTAATGATGTGTGAGTTATACCTTCTATCCTTTTATAAAAATTCAATAAAATTAAGCTAAAAATTAGCTACAAAAAATTGAAAAGTTTTAAAGGTGAGTTATACCTTCTACTAAATGTGAGTTATACCTTCTACTTATTAATTGAAGTGTGAGTTGCGCCTGCTACTTTGTGTGGGTTATACCTACTACTTTATATGGTTTTATCCACAAGATTTGAGTTTAAGTTCTTGATTTGTTTTTTTGTGTTGTTGATGTGTGAGATAAACCTTCTACATTCTTGCTGATGTGTGAGTTATACCTGCTACGTTATGCGGGTTTATTGATAGATGTTGGGTTTGCATCAATAATTTGTTTTTTTATGTTCTATTAATACATTTATTTGTGACTTTTTAGAATTCTAATGTGAGTCACACCTTCTACTTTTTATCAGATATGTGAGTTATACCTACTAGTTTATAGGAATTTATCCAGAGATTTTGATTTTGTATCAATAACTTGCTTTTCCGTGTCATTGACACGTTTATTGGCGGCTTTTTGTTCGCTTATAAATTGATTAGAAGGAAAAATTGTATATTTCACATCAGTTATTGCACGACTTTCTTTACGTTCGTCTGTTTCATAGCTCGCTATGATATTTTTTTCTTTTAATTCGTCTAATGCTGAAAGCACTTTTCTTCTGTTATCAATTTCTCTGCTCTGCTGCAATAATCCGCTATTTTTCAAATCTGAAAACATGAAATGATAGTTATTGATAAGATTGGCGTGCCGGTAACGATTGATTAATTTCTTATAAATAAAGCGAGAGAGTTGTTCATCGCAGCTCATCAGACGATCATAGTTAAATTGTCTGTATTCAAGGCGATTTATTGCATGGCTGATAAACAGAGGTAATCTGCCAATATGGTGAGCGTCGGTATCAGCTAGATATTCCTCACGGCCAACGGTTACCAAATCTTGTAGTATAGCTCCACTCCAAACTTCTTTTTTATCCTTGAACAAGGAAATGTTACATTTATTCATGACTTCGATAGCGTGTTTTATCTCATTCCGACTTCGGGTGCGTCCTCTTGATTTAAGCTCCCGATGTATCATGCTTAAAGAAAAACGAACCCAGGTTTCAGCTTTATTGACATCATGAATGCCATAATTTTGAATTGTAAGATATTTCTTTAAAGCTTCCTCGACGAGTTCTTCAGTAATACTCGGAAAGAAGGCTTTGTAGCCTCCGTCTTTTTGTTCAATTAGAGCAGGTTGAATCTTAACGCTGCAGGAAATGCCATCATATGAGAATTCCATTTTATATGGGTCAGCATGCCCTGTCTTTGTGCGTAATTTTTCAACTTGTTTAGGTGTGAAAAAATATTTCGGAATACTTTCCCATATTTCAACGGTATTTGAAACCTCACTTTTGTCATTGGTGACAAACTGCGAGAACAGATCAAGCTGAAGGCTTTTGATGTACTTTTCTGGAGGTTTTTTCACTAGCTTATATCGTGTATGAGAGATCGCACATTTATTTACAGACGCATGCGTAATTGTACTATTAATTTTCTGTGTGTTACTCATATCAAAACCTCTGAAATATTTTCCCGGATAAGATAAGTCCTAGAAAACAAGTACCATAACCAGGACAGCAATGAAGAACAGGGCTGTGGCTAATAAATTAATGATGGCTGCTTGCCTGGTATTTCTGACTATCGTTGCTATCTCTTTTATTTTCTCGTTAAAAGCCGATTCTATTTTTTGATCGATTGACTCAAAACAGGAATTAATTATTTGTTCGGTTAACAGATTGGTGTTGCGAGAGCTTGCCTGTAGCAGCGAATTGGCTTTATTTTCCGTAGCTTGTGACCATTTATTGATATTTTCTTCCAAGGTCGAGCGAAAATTATTTAAAAGCACCTGGTGCGCTTTAATATTTTCCTCAAGCAAGATTTCATTGAGTGTGTGAATCATTAATATCGGATCATCATCCGTGAGGGCAATGCCGTGTTTGGCAGCGACTCTCTCAATGATCTTATTGAAATGATCCAGATCAGTCGTTGTCATGCTAGAACAGCGGCTACATTCTCAATGTTGGTGAAAAGCTGTTTCCTGATAATATTTAGCCGCTGACGCACCATGATGGGCAGGGATTTGCTCTCCAGAGCTTCACTGAAGGTTAATTTGGATTGTAATATTTCACTTAAATCCTTGCCGAAAGTGTCCGCTTTATAATTAGGGATTCTGATAATGGCTGAAACGCGGCTTTTGTTATCCAGATAAGTTTTCATTTCCTCGAATCTTTTTCCATCCATTTCTATTTCTCCCCAATAAGGGTTCAACCAAACAACAAACAGCGTATCAATTGGAAAGGATTCGATTAAATTCGCAAATCCTGTAAGGGTGTCGAGTAGCGCCTGGCTGCCTGTAATGACTGTATGAATAACCAGTTCATGGCCCATGTCTGGAAGCAGGGCAGGGATCTGGTTGCTGATGAGATAGTGCGACATGGGCACAAAGGTACTGGCACCATTGTCAATAATGACGTCACTTTCCGATTTGGCGATGAGTTCAATCAAGTCGTCAAATTTTCTCGGATCAATTTCATCGCCGGACATCACATTAATCTTTCGCACGTTTAGCTTTTTGAATCCGTGGAATGTCGCATTCACGGGATCTGTATCAACACAAATCAGTTTTTTACCTTTGGCCAGCTTGTGCTGAGCCAGCGTTGATGCGATGAAAGATTTACCGACACCGCCTTTGCCTTGCAAAATCATATGTATTTTAGCCATCAGATTAACTCCTCTTTATCAATTGACGAACGATAGTTAAAGCCATGGTTATCCGGTTCCCGAGAAATGCCGGCTACCGGCTGCCCGTGCTTCTTCCTTGCAGATAAATCATCCGGTTTAGCAAAAATGTGCCTTTTGACAAGATTCCTGAACCAGAGATAGGAACAACCTATTTTTTTCTCATCTTTTAGCGTCGACCATATTTGTCGCATTGACCATCCGTCATGAAGTGCCTGGTTGATTTCTGTTTTCAGGGCCAGGAAAGCAGGTTCATATAAATTCCTGCGACCTGGATTCTTCTGCTCTCTCATAGAGATTCGTTCGGATAACGATGGGCTCATGACAAATTCCTGACTGTTATTTGGCGTAAAAATTATCAAATTAATTACAGTATCTTTTAGGTATTCATTTACTTCCTGTTTAGTCTAATTTTACTTACAACTGTTTGTATTTGATGCATATAAAGACAAGCTACAGACACTTTTTAGTACTATTTAAATATTATTATATCCATATATTATACATTTGCAATGTATTTGTTTAATGATAAGAGACCTTTGCACGGTAAGAATGGTGCCAGAC
>FRDC01000104.1_pt2 | contig 58898 bp, 72 predicted proteins | sample 1106171 | NCBI WGS metagenome assembly FRDC01 (sample SAMEA3930566, study PRJEB13176) | freshwater metagenome | biome: Drinking water system; feature: drinking water; material: water | place: Singapore | collected 2014-12-20 | reverse complement strand
TGTTCAGGCAGCAGGAGGTGCTATCACTGCTACCGCAAACGCATTAGTGTCAGAATATAGACCATCTGGTGCTGCAGCAGGGGTAAATGGTAGTGGTGGATTACAATTGTGGAAGCCTTTGTGGGGATTTGGAGGATTAGGAGGGGGATCAAGAACAGCAGGCACAGCAGGCACCGGCGGTAATGGTGCATATGGGTGTGGGGGTGGTGGGGGTGGATCAAATGCAGACGCAGCGACCCCATCAGTGGGTGGTGCTGGTGGTCCAGGAATTGTCATTATTCAATGTTGGTAATGGGGATAAATACATGAGTACATTTAAATGTCAACGATGTAAGAGGGTGTTGCCTCTACAAGCGAAACCGATTAGTCAATTAGATTTTTGTGTGGATTGTAAAAAATCCGATCTAAAAGATGCTGAACAATATTTCCGTAACGGACATTGGAAGAAGTTACCAAGATACCTTGAAGAAATAGCAGATGGATCTTTAAAATAAGGCAACCATATGTCTAAACCGACTACTAGAGCACAATTTATAGAATATTGTAAGAGAAAATTGGGTCATCCTGTCATTGAAATTAATGTTGATGATGACCAAGTTGATGATCGAGTTGATGAAGCATTACAATTATGGCAAGACTACCATTTTGATGGTACGGAAAAGATTTATCTTAAACATCAAATTACACAACAAGATCGTGACCGAAGATTTATTCTTATCCCAGATAGAATTATTGGTGTTACTGGTGTTCTAGATTTTGATGGTTCTGCTGCATCAGTAAACATGTTTGACTTGCGTTATCAATTACTCTTGCATGATCTCTATGATTTCACATCTGTCTCATACGTTCCCTACACCATCACCATGCAACATTTACGAACACTCAATCTACTTTTTTCTGGTAGTCCTCAAATGAGATTTCATCGTCATAAGAATAGACTTATGTTGGATGTGAATTGGGATGGGAATTTGTCAGTAGGTACATATGTCATCATTGAGTGTTATGGAATTATCAATCCAGATAGAATTAATTTGAGTGGAACCATCACATTAAATGGGGGATCAAATACCGTCAATGGTGTCGGATCATCTTTTGATTCAGAGGTTGTGAAAGATGATATCGTTACATTTGTGACGGCAAATGGAACATATTCAACCATGGTAACCGGCATTCATGCAAATACAGGAATGAATGTATCAACTACATGGACAACAACAGAAACACCAACACAATCATATATAGAATCCAATTCTGATGTGTGGGGGGATCGTGTGCTTAAAGAACTTGGAACCGCATATATTAAAAAGCAATGGGGATCCAATTTGAAAAAATTTAGTGGTGTTCAAATGCCAGGTGGTATCACACTAAATGGTCAGCAAATTTATGATGAAGCAGTTGAGGAAATTGAAAAAATGAAACAAGAATTTATAGATTATAACACACTTCCTAGCGACATGATGATAGGATAATATGATAAATTTTATACAATTCCTATCAGAGGGGAAAATACAAAAAAAGAAACTTAATGGATTAACCATTGTATCCCTTAATGATTTTTTAACAGAAGAATTTCTGATAGAATTGCAGGAATCAATCCCCTTCCTTGGTGCAACTACAAGACCATTTAAACCAGAAGAATTACAAGCATACCTTGGTCGTGTTAATAAACAAGAAAAAGAATCAAAAGATCGTTACAACATGCCCTATATTCATAGAGGGAATATAGAAGTAAGGGGTGATGCTGGAGAAGAATATGATCTTGAAAAACTAAAACAATCAGTCATGACCCGACCAAAACAAATTCTAAAGCAGAATCAGAAAATGCAACATAGTGACGGCACCAGTAGTATATACTACAATATTGGTCTTCCTGCTCTTAAGGGTCTTGCAGTCAACGAAAAAACTGGTGAATTTGTCATTGTCGATACTTGTCCTGGTGCGGGTGCATGCAAGGTATATTGTTACGCAATGAAGGGTGGATATGTCCAGTGGAAGGCAAGTAGTTTGGGTACAACAAGGATTTTAAATTTTCTTCTCAATGATCCTGATGGATTTAAAAAATCATTGAGTCATGAACTATCACAAGCAGAAAATAAGTACTCAAAGAAGGGTGTTAAAATTGTTGTTCGTTGGCATGATGCAGGAGACTTCTTTAGTCCAGAGTACACTGAATTTGCCTATTCTATTGCCCGTGAATTTCCTGGTATTGAATTTTACGCATATACTAAGATGGCAAATGTTGCTATGTCAAATAAACCAACAAATTTTATTATTAATTTTAGTGAAGGAGCGCAACCTTCTCAACAGAAAATGATTGATTTCTCAAGAACAAAACACAGTAAGGTTGTTCCAAAAGAAATGTTTACCGATCTTGTTATGAGGGATGGGAAGTCGTTAAAGAAAGATGAACATGGTAGAATGCAGTTCAAGGATCATGCTGCATTGGAAGAATTCAAGCGCCGCATGGCGCATAAATATGCACTCCAGATAGACACCATCATTACCTATGATGAAATGATGCAGAAACCTGTCGGTGATCATGCTCACTGGAATGTTCTCGTATGGTCTGGACATGGGGATGAAAGCGCAAATAGGAAAGACGTTCTTGGAACCTACTTACTCATTCACTAATTAATTATGCCAACTAACCACTATTTTAATTTTTTCCCCGAAAGAGTAACACAAGAACAGTTACTCATTGAGGATCTGGTGATTGAATCCCTCAAGATTCATTCAATGGATGTGTTTTATCTACCCAGAGAATCCAGGGATCAAATTGATCCGTTAATGGGTGAGGAACAACTAAAACAATTCACTTCTGCATATACCATTGAAATGTATATGGAAAATACCACTTCTATGGAGGGGGAAGGGGATCTTATCACTAAGTTTGGATTAGAAATTCGTGATGAGATGACACTATTAGTTTCTCGCAGAAGATTCCAATTCACTCTACCAACATTGCTTAGACCAAGAGAAGGGGACATCATTTATATTCCTCTTCTTGCTAATTTCTTTGAAATTACATTTGTTGAACATGAAAACAATCAAGCGATGATGTATACCTTAGGTAGAGGTCGTGGTGGAAATGTTTACGTCTACTCATTACGACTAAAACAATTTGTGTTCTCACATGAAAATATTAATACTGGTGTCGATGAAGTTGATGAACAGATTGACGAGTCCAATCAGATGACATACTTAACCTTACAAACTGGTGGAACTGGAAATTTTGATATTGTGAATAATGAAATTGCATTTCAAGGTAGTTCTCTTGCAACGGCAAATGCGTTTGGTCGTGTTTTAAAATGGGACACTACTGGTTTGGTGTTAGGATTAGAAATGGTGAATGGAAATCTCACTAACACAGCAAATATCAAGGGTGCAAATAGCGGTGCAAATTGGATCGTAACTACAATAGATACTAATACACCACTCGCTGAACAATTTGAGGATCCTGCAGACAATAAAATCATTGAAGATGAGTCCAATCAAATATTGGACTTTACTGAAGATAATCCATTTGGTAACCCATAATGCTTGGACACAGCCCGTTCTATCACAGAACAATAAGAAAACATGTTGTATTATTCGGAGCACTCTTCAATGATTTATTCATTGTAAGAGAGACATATTCTGGCGCTAAAAAAGAAAAAATAAAAGTGCCTCTTAGTTATTCACCGAAAGAAAAATTTATTCGACGATTAACAGGTGATCCTACTCTTACGAAGAGTATACAAACAACCTTACCAAGAATGTCATTTGAAATGATATCATTTGAATATGACGCATCTAGAAAACAACAGGGAACCATAAAACATCGTGGAAGTTCAACCTCATCACCAACTGTACAAGCACAGTATGTCGGTATTCCATATAATTTTGATTTTTCATTGGGTCTTTATGTAAGAAATATTGAAGATGGATTACAGATCATAGAACAAATTCTTCCATTTTTTCAACCAGATTATACGGTCAGTGCTGTCTTGTCACAAGAACTTAATATTATAAAAGATATTCCCATTGTTCTAACTTCTGTTTCTGAAGACAATCAATATGAAGGTAAATTGGAAGATGGGACTCGCATGATTTTCTGGGATCTTCAATTTACTATGAAAAGTTTCTTATTTGGTCCCGTTTCCAATTCAGCAATTATCATGGGATCCAGTATTTCCGCAAATGCATCTGCACCAGGTGCAAATTCTTATGCAAATGTTACTGGTGGTATCTACGTTAATATTTTTGAAGATACTAATAATAAAAAAATACAAAAGGTAAAGGTGAGTGGTGGGATAATTGGGTTTAAAGAAGGTGAACGAATTCGTGAACCTGATTTAGGAATTCTTGGTACGGTTTATCAATGGAATCCTACATCTAACACACTATATCTTAACGACATGAGTGGAATTTTGCGTCCAAATGCAAATATATGGGGATTGGATACCTCTGCTCATTGGGTCGTCAATTCTTTAGAAATTGTCAATCAAAAAGATGTTGAAATACGAATTTATCAAAATCCAATCACTGCTGATGCAGACGATGATTATGGATATACCACACACATAAGAGAATTCCCAACTACATTATCATAATGTGAAAGGTGAACAATGGACCTGTTACATGAAATATTAAAAGCGGATCTACCAGTCCCCCAAGCGACTTCAAATTCCACTTCAAATGCCAATACAACATTACAACTATCTGAAATTATTCCAGATGTCTCTCATCTTGCGAATAATACGGTTTCAAAAGATGCACAAGATTCTAGAGGTAATATTCGACAACTTCTTGCACAAGGAACAAATGCAATTACTGATCTGGTGGTTGTGGCAAAAACTACCAATGCACCTAGAGCGTATGAAGTTCTTGCAACATTACTTAAGACTGTCGCAGAACTCAATCATGATCTCATGAAAGTCCATAAAGATGAACAGTTATTAGTGACACCAGAAGAACAACAACCATCTGAAGTGCACAATCATATCGACAAAGCAGTATTTGTTGGATCCACTGCAGAACTTGGTCAAATGATGAAAGAACAACATGGCAACAGTAGTACCGGCTCTACCATCACAGAAACAAAAGAAATCAGCAACGTTTAAGGTTAAACCTGTCAATGAACGGTTTTACCTCAATAATCCTCGCTTAAAAGCGGTTGGGGTAAACTATGCATTTGCTCAGGAACAAATAGACGAATGGAAAAAGTGTTCACAAGACCCTGTATATTTTATTAGAACATATTGCAAAATCATTCACGTGGATCGAGGTATGATTGATTTTGAAATGTTTCAATATCAAGAAGAAATTATTAACATCTACAAAGAAGAAAGAAAAGTTATTGTTCGTCTTCCTAGACAGATGGGTAAAACCACAACCACTGCAGGATTTTTTCTTTGGTACGTATTGTTTCACGATAATAAAGTATGTGCGATCATGGCAAACAAAGCCCCCACGGCACAAGAAATTCTTGGTCGTGTTAAACTTATGTATGAAAATCTTCCATTGTGGATTCAACAAGGAATTATTGAGTGGAACAAACGATCTATTACTTTAGAAAATGGTTCACGAATTCTGGCAGCCGCAACCTCATCAAGTGCAATTCGTGGATATTCATTATCTTTGGTATTTTTAGATGAGTTCGCTCACGTTCCTAATAACATTGCTGAAGAATTTTTCACCTCCATTTATCCAACCATTTCATCTGGTAAACAGACAAAGATTCTTATTGCCTCCACACCAAACGGAATGAACCATTATTATAAATTCTGGACGGAGGCAGAAAATAAGGCTAATGATTTTGTACCAGTTTTCTATCAATGGAACAGAATGCCTGGTCGTGATGAGGTGTGGTTAAAAGAACAGGAACGTGCTCTTGGTGGAATGAAATTTCGACAAGAAGTTCTTTGTGAATTCATGGGATCGAGTGACACCCTTATTGCTGGTGCTGCTCTTGCTGCTATGGCAATGAAACAACCCATTTCAGAAGAAGAGGGTTGGAAAGTCTATGAGAACCCAGAAGAAAACCATACTTACGTTATTTGTGTGGATCCAGCCAGAGGATTGGATCGAGATGCTTCTGCATTTTGGGTTATTGATATTAGTGTAATGCCGTATAGGGGGGTTGCAGTTTACCACAGTCACACCATATCACCCGTCATTCTCCCAAACATTATCTATAATGCAGCAAACCGTTACAATAAAGCATTTGTCCTTGTTGAAATTAATGATAACGGTCAACAAGTCGTGGATATGTTACATCATGACCTTGAATATGAAAATGTGTTTAAACTCGATACCTCAACTAAACAGGGAACAAAAGTTAGTGCAGGATTCAAAAAATCCATTAGAATTGGATTGAGAATGACTGAATCTGTTAAACGAATTGGGTGTCAAAACCTTAAGTTGTTGATAGAAGATAAGAAATTACTTATTCATGATTTTGCAACCATATCAGAATTTTCCACATTTACACAACAAAATCAAACCTATAAAGCAGACGAAGGTTTTCATGATGATCTTGTGATGTGTTTAGTGATGTTCTCTTGGTTAATGACACAAAAATATATTCGTGATTTCCAACCCAACAATATGGATCTTAGAAAAATCCTAGAAAAAGAACAAAATCAGATGGTAGAGGATGATCTTGTTCCTGCAGGATTCATTGATACGGGGTTAAATGACGAGTTATTTGTTGAGGATGGGGATCTTTGGGTTCCAGCAAAGGGTTCCAGACGGGAAGATCTTGACCACATCTTAGAAGAATATGGTAAATGGGGGCAGAACTTCTAGATTTTATAAATAAACACATGATACGTGAATCATTTGAATATCCTCGCCTATTCACTTTTAAGGAGTCAACACCATGTCATTTCAGTTATCACCTGGCGTAAATGTCTCAGAAGTCGATTTGACTACAGTTATTCCTACCGTATCCACAACTGGTGGTGCGTTTGTAGGTCAGTTTCAATGGGGTCCTGTTGAGAGCCGAATCCTTATTGATCAGGAAGTCCAACTAGTTAATACATTCGGGAAGCCTGATGCAAATACCTTTACCTCATTTTTCACCGCTGCTAATTTTTTGGCATATGGTAACAATCTCCGTGTAACACGTGCTGCAAATACTAGTTCAAAGAATGCAACTTCAAACACTGCTGCTGCACTTCAAATTAAGAATGAAGTTGTATACGAAAACTCCTACCTTTCTGGTGGTGGCACATTTGGTGAATTTGCTGCTCGTTACCCTGGTTATTTGGGTAACTCACTCAAAGTCGGTGTATGTGGAAGTGCAGATGTATTTTCTAGTAACGTCACTGCTCAAAACGGTGCAACAGCAAATGCTGCAGCAATTGGAGATAAAACCATCAACACAACCGGAAACAGCGTTCCTTATGTGATACAGGGTGATTATGTCAAAGTTGGGACCAACCCATATGTACAGGTTTCTTCTGTTAACGCAACTGCAATTATTGTTAACACTGCATTAACTGTTGCAGTCACAGCAGGTAGCGCAATCCTTCGTAAATGGGAATTTGCAGATCAGTTCGATAGTGCACCAGGAACATCACCATACACAGCAGGAAAACTTGGTGCAAACGATGAATTGCATATCATTGTCATTGATGAAGATGGATATGTTGCAGGAACACCAGGAACAGTTCTTGAAAAGTATCCATTCGTTTCAAAAGCATCTGATGCTAAGAGCAGCGATGGATCAACCATTTACTACCCAATGGTCCTTTTCAACAAGTCAGATTATATCTACTGGGGATCACATGATGGTGCAGGAACCAATTGGGGAAACACGGCACCAGCAACCACATTTACCAACGTAACTGTAAAACGCAGCCTATCCCTTGGTGGGGGTAATGATGCAACTGTCACTGATGGTGACTTACAGCGTGGATGGGATCTTTACACAAATGCAGATGTGGTAGATGTTTCATTGCTTCCTCTTGGAGATGTCTCGGCAACAGTTGCAAACTATGTTATTCAGAATGTTGCAGAAGTACGTAAAGATTGTGTCGTCTTCTTGTCACCTTCTCGATCATCTGTTGTGAACAATGCCGGAAATGAACAGGATGCAGTTGTTGCATTCCGAAATACTCTCACATCTTCTAGTTACGCATTTATGGATGGTGGTTGGAAGTATCAATATGACAAGTACAATGACGTATTCCGATATCTCCCTCTCAATGGTGATATTGCGGGTTGTGCAGTTCGTACTGATACAACCAGAGATCCTTGGTTCTCAATCGCAGGCTATGATCGTGGACAAGTAAAGAACATCGTTAAGTTGGCATGGAATCCAACACAAGCACAGAGGGACACACTTTATAAGAGTGGTATCAACCCTGTGGTTACATTCCCAGGAGATGGAACGGTTCTCTATGGGGATAAGACTCTACAGAGCAAACCAAGTGCATTTGATCGTATCAATGTTCGTCGCTTATTCATCGTCCTTGAAAAGGCAATTGCTCGTGCATCAAAGTTTAGTTTATTTGAGTTCAATGACGAGTTTACACGTGCACAGTTTGTTGCATTTGTTGAACCATTCTTGCGTGATGTTCAGGGTCGTAGAGGAATCTTTGACTTCCGCGTTGTCTGTGACACCACAAACAACACACCAGAAGTCATTGATAGCAACCGTTTTGTTGGAGATATTTACATTAAGCCAGCACGTAGCATCAATTTCATCCAATTGAATTTTGTTGCTGTGAGAACTGGTGTAAGTTTTGACGAAATTGTAGGTAAGTTTTGAGTTAGTTGTGGGGAAATTCTAAGAACACTAAATACCCTTCAGAAATGGAGGGTATTATGTTCACGATATATAAAGCGACTAACAAAATCAACGGTAAATGTTATATTGGGTTTGATTGCAACTATCCTTATCGAAAAGTTGCACATAAGTGTGCAGTGAAACGCGGATCAACACTTGTTTTTCATAATGCAATCAGATCGTATGGATGGGAAAATTTTGAATGGTCCATCCTAGAACAATCTGAAGATGGGCAAAAGTTATTATCCGAACGTGAAGAATTCTATATACGTCAATTTAATAGTCATTATCTAGATGGCGGTGGATATAATATGACATATGGGGGAGAAGCCACATTGGGGTGGGTTCCTTCAGATGAAACTAGAAAGAGAATTAGTGAAGCAAAAAGGGGCAAGGAATCTTGGAACAAAGGGAAACCAAGCCCATGGACTTCTGAAAGAAATAAGCAACTTAAAGGATCAAGTTGTTTGGCAAAAAGAAAAGCATATAAGATCACAGATCCCTCTGGTCAGGAATATATTGTTAATGGGTTGGTGAAATTTTGTAAAGAGAAAAAATTACATCCTGGTAACATGTGCTCAGTTGCTCAAGGAAAATTGGGTCACTATAAACAGTGGAAGTGTGAATTAGTAGAGTCACATAAGGAGAACTAACATGCCTTTCAACGTCTTTGAATTCCGTTCACAATTACAGGGTGATGGTGCTCGTCCAAACCTATTTGAAGTTCAAATGGTGTTTCCTACAGCCATCAATCCACAAAATGCAAACAGGAAATTGACCTTCATGTGTAAGACAGCATCACTACCTGGTTCTACAATTGGACAAGTTCCAGTGTTTTACTTTGGTCGTGAAACAAAACTTGCAGGAAACAGAACATTCCCTGAATGGAATATCTCCATCATCAACGACGAAGATTTCTCAGTACGCAATGGGTTTGAAAAGTGGATGAATGGTATTAATCGTCATGTTAGCAATATCCGAGACCTGTGGGCAAAAAACTCATTGGGATATACCACACAGGCTATTGTCAAACAATACTCCAAGACAGGTGAAGTTTTAAAGCAATACACCTTTGATGGTTGTTTCCCAGTGGACGTATCACCAATCGATTTAGATTGGGGTAGCAACGACACCATTGAAGAGTTCAACGTCACACTCGCATACCAGACTTGGACATCAGTTGCAAAAAACAACACAGTAATCCTATAAGTGGTCTATTTGTGGAGGCTACCCCCTCCACAACCACCCTATATAATTTCATACTAATTATTCACTTGTGAAATAAGGATTGTTCATGGCATGGAATCTATTTGGCTATACCTTCGGTAAAACACCTGATGTTACGAAAGTAGAACCACCAAATCAACAAACTCTCGTCATCCCACAACATCAAATTGATGATGGTGCCGTCACGATCACTCAAGGTTCCTACTATGGCACCTATGTTGATCTAGAGGGGTCAGTTCGTAATGAACTTGAACTCATCACCCGTTATCGTGAAATGTCCCTCCACCCAGAATGCTCCGAAGCAATTGAAGAAATTGTGACTGAAGCAGTAACCCAAGATGTTGATGGAAAGATTGTTGATATTAATCTTTCTCAACTTAATGTTTCAGAATCTATCAAGAAAAGTATTGAAGAATCCTTTACAAAAATTAAAAGTATGTTGTCGTTTCAAGATGCTGGTGAGGATTTATTTAAGAGATGGTATGTGGATGGTCGGTTATATTTTCAAGTTGTAGTTAATACCGATAAACCAAAAGATGGTGTACAGGAAATTCGCTTCATTGATCCACGAAAAATTCGCAAAGTTCGTGAAATTCTGAAGGACCGTGATCCTAAAAGTGGTGTGGAAATCATCAAGGCAACTTCTGAGTATTATGTCTATAATGATCTAGGATTGACGGCACAAGCCTACACGGCATCTGTAAATCAAGGAACTCGCATTTCACCTGATTCAATCATATTTGTGCCATCTGGATTATTGGATGCAAAATCAACAATGGTCATAGGTTGGTTGCATAAGGCGATTAAACCCCTTAACCAATTACGTATGATTGAAGATGCGGTTGTCATATATCGTCTTTCGAGAGCACCTGAAAGAAGAATATTCTATATTGATGTCGGGAACTTACCTAAACTTAAAGCAGAACAATATGTCAAAGACATCATGACCAAATATAGAAACAAATTGGTCTATGATGCAAATACAGGTGAATTGAGAGATGAACGTAAGCATCTTTCTATGCTCGAAGATTTTTGGCTTCCTCGTCGTGAAGGATCAAAAGGAACCGAAATCACAACACTACCTGGTGGTGAAAATTTGGGTAAGATGGAAGATGTCGAATATTTTCAAAAGAAACTCTACAAATCTCTCAATGTTCCAATTGGTCGATTAGATACACAATCACCAGGTGGTGGAATTGTTGGTCTAGGTAGAGTCACCGAAATTACCAGAGATGAAGTTAAGTTTTTCAAATTTATCAATAGGTTACGAAGTAAATTTAGTCGTTTATTCGATGAAGCCTTAAAGCAAGAACTTGTTTTAAAAGGTGTTTGTTCAATTAAGGAATGGGAAAAATTTAGAGAACATATTTCCTATACATTTAAAAATGATAACAATTTTGCAGAAATGCGTGATGCAGAATTGTTACGTGAACGTATGACTCTTCTTACGCAAGTTCAACCATATATTGGATTATATTATTCAAATGGATGGATCAAAAGAAATGTTCTTAGATTGAGTGAAGATGAAGTTGATCAGATGAATAAAGAAATCGAAGAAGAAAAGGAGCGTGGAGAACTTCCACTTCCAATTCCTGGTCCTGATGGTCAAATGCAAAATGGATTAGATCAAGGTCAACCTGGTGCACCAGGGCAAGAACCTCCACCACAACCAGTGGATAATACAGCAGACGAGCAAGATACTACTGAAACAATGACACCAGGTTTGGATAAAGATGTTATGAGGGGGTTCTCGCGCAAAAGTTAAATTCATAAATAGATTTATTGGGTTATAACGGAGGATGACATGTCTTTTTCACCCGATGACGTAAGAGATAGATCATTAAAGGTCAAGAGAGAGTTGGATGCTGCGGCACGATCAAAAAAGGCAAAAGCAATGTTAGATGCCGCTGCGGCCGCAAAAAAGAAAACTATGTCTGAAGATCAGGAACATTTGGGAACTCTCGTGAGTCTTGTTGCAAATCATGATTTTGCAGGAGCAACCGAAATTGTTCATGATCTTTTGAATCAACGAGTGGTTGGTGCACTTGATGCTTATAAACAGACTGTAGCACAAAATCTATTCTCCCCAATTCCCAAAGAACTGGAAGAGGAAATAAAGTAAGATTATGAAAGACTTCAAAAAATTTCGTCAAAATCTTACTGAATCTGAACTAGTCCAAGAGAATGGAGTTGCCCTTCCACCAAATATTCTCATTCTCCGTAGACAATCTATTCGACAATTTCCTGGTCACACTCTTGTTGCACTCTATTACAATGACAAGTTGGATCAGTATTTCAGTGTTCCTTTTGGTGGCATTAATGATGACGCTATCATTACCCCATCTTCTATGAAAGAAGATCAAGAACAACTTGATGAATTACATACCTCAACATTAGGTTCATACATATCAAAAACTAGAGAACAGATAAAATCTCACTCTGCACCTTTTAAGAGATATAGGGGATTTTCTAAAGCAATTTCTAAACTTAACTTACGAACAGGTAATCCAGACCTCAAAAAATCACAGGCTGCAAAAGATGCATTAAATATGGATGAAGAAACACTTTTAGAAGTGAATCTTTCTGATAAAGATCATGAAGTCATCAAAGCATTCATGAACAAAAAACCCCATTCTAGTAAAAAATTAACTACAGATGGAAAAAAATTAGATGGGAATTGGTTTGGTGGTAGTGGAATTGCACATCATAGCGAACATGGTCTTCATTTGAATGAACTAGGAAGTAAGTCGGCACAACAAGTTCATCGTGCAATTAGGAAACACAATAATTACGATTCACATTCAAATGTCCCACACCACAACATTGTCAATGAAGAATCACAAGAAGTTATAGAAGAGAATGTAATTGAGCATCTACGCTCCATTAAAGAATTTCATACAAGAAAAGCAATCAAGCATGATGATGGGAAACAGACAACTGTTGACCCCACAACTGCTCATGCACTGCTTACTGTTCATGATGCATTGAGTGATGAAAACAAGAAGAAGTTTGCAGAACACCTTACAAAGTCAAAAGCACACTTCGGTAGAATGCTTGATTTCACATGGAAAAGTGTAAAATAACATGGATATTGTGTCTTTAATTGTCACTAAAAATTTAGATGAGGCAAAGAGAGAAATTCATGCCACTCTAAATAAATTAGTCGAAGAAAAGATCGCATCCCTTAAAAATACAATTGCAAGGACCGTGTACGGACCTATCTCTGAAGCGAATGTGATGAAACAAGGTAGGACCTTGTTAATCCGTAGAAGAATCCGCAAGGGAAAATTACAACGCAATGTGCGTAAATCTGCAATTAAGGGATTTACCCTTCGTGGAGGGAAGATAAAAAGAATTCCTGCAGCACAGAGAATTAAAGCAAGAATCACACAAAGGCGTGCAGCACGATTGAGGCGTGCTCATTTACAACAATCTCTCAGGAAAAGAAAACTTTCTTTGAGAAAAAGAAAAGCAATGGGAATTAAGTAAAGGAACTGAACATGCCATATGAATTAATCAATCGTCTCAGACAACCATCATTGCTTAGAGTCGTTGATGGTGCAACACCAAACCTAACACTATCTTCATTTTCTGCTAAACCAGGAACAGAAAATGTATCTAATGTCATCATCACATCTGTTAAATGGTCATTACAACCAAGTATTGGAACTATGACCATTTCAAGAGATGGTGTGGTTGTTCTGAATGTTGCTCAAAGTGGGTTCTGGAGTCACGATGAGTTAAACATTGCTAACAACTCTGGTGCTAATGTATTAGTTACTATTACTGGTGGTGGAACAGCGTTGATTGCATGTAAGAAAGATGCAACCTATAACGTAGATACAGAGAAACTATAAGGAAATTATGAAACTAATTAAGGAATGTGTTACGGATGTCAGGTTCCTAACAGAATCGGACCAAAAGACTGGTAAGCGTGGATACTTCATTGAAGGTATTTTCATGCAATCAGAAAAACCTAACAAAAATCGTCGCCAATATAGATTTGAAACACTTCTCAAGGAATCGCAGCGTTATAACGATCAATACATTAAACCCAATCGTGCCTATGGTGAACTTGGTCATCCAAACACACCTGCTATCAATCTTGATCGTGTTTCTCATTTGATTAAGGTCCTTCGTCCAGATGGTAATGATTTCTACGGAAAAGCCGCAATTCTTGAAACACCAATGGGGATGATTGTTAGAAACTTACTAGATGCTGGTGCATCATTAGGTGTATCCACACGAGGATTGGGGTCAGTCATTCCAGGACCTAATGGTATTGATTTAGTTGAGGATGATTTCAAACTCGCAACTGCTGCAGATATTGTTGCAGATCCTTCTGCACCTGATGCATTTGTTCAGGGAATTATGGAAGGTAAGGAATGGGTGTTTGTGGAAGGACATTATATCGAAAAAGATATTGAAAAAGCGAAGAAAACCATTGTATCAGCATCACAGAATCAAATTCAGGAAGCCGCTGTTAAATTGTTTCAGGATTTTTTGAGAAAGTTGTAATAAACCTCTCTCAAAATTCTTATTATTATAAATAACTTTCACGCATCATTCAAGGAGATTATTCATGAAAAAGACATCATTGTTAGAAGCAGCCGCAGAACTTCTTAAGCAGAGTCAGTCAGGTGCTCCAAAGGAAGAATTGCATAAGGTAGATGGTGAAGTTCAGGATCTTGGTGGAACCACCACTGAAAAGAATACCGATGCAACACTTGATCCACATGCTAAGGAAGCAACACCTCCAGGAAAGCAGCCTGAAGCAGGTAAGAAGGAAGAACTCCACAAGGTCGAAGGTGGTGCAACTGTTATTGACCCCCTTGCACAAGGTGCAGCAGTTGAAGGTGAAGCAGCAGAAAGAAAGAGTCGTATTGAAGCAGGGTTGTCACAGGGTGATTTGAAAGAAGAAAAAAAGTCATCTTGGAAAGATCAATTGAAGGAAGACGTAGCAAAAATCCTAGCATCAGAAACCTCACTTCCAAAAGAATTTGCAGAAAAAGTTGGAACCATCTATGAAGCACGTGTGACTGATAAGGTCGCAACAATTGAAGAACAATTGAAGAAGCAGATGGATGAGGAATTTAAGGAAAATGTCCTCATAATCAAGGAAGAATTGACCAAACAGATCAATGATTTCTTGACTTATGTTGTTGAGCAGTGGATGAAGGACAATGAATTAGCAGTGGAAAAGGGTATTCGTGCTGAATTGACAGAAGAATTTATCTCAGGATTGCGTAACTTGTTTACTGAACATTACATTGACATCCCTGCAGAAAAAGTGGATGTGGTCGATGAATTGGCAACAAAGGTTGAAGAATTGACTGGTAAGTTGAATGAAGAAGTTGCAAAGGGTGTTGAGTTACAAAAGAAGTTGACTGAAGCAAAGAAAGAAGAAGTTTTGAAGAGTGTTTGTGAAGGATTGACACAAACACAGGCTGAGAAAGTTCGTACACTCGCAGAGAGTGTAGAATTCACCGCAGAAGGTGATTACTCTCAGAAAGTAACCACAATCCGCGAGAATTACTTCCCTGCAGAAGAACCAAAGAAATTAGATACAAAGGTTTTGGTGGAAGCATCCGAACCTCTTCAGCAGGAAGAAAAGAAGTCCACTGGTATTGATCCAGAAGTAAATGCAGTGGCAAGAGCAATCAGCCAATACATCAAGTAAGTAAACTAAATCAACCGAAGGAGTTCAACCATGTTTTTATCAGAACAACTAGAAAAGAAGTGGGCAGCAGTTCTCGATCACGAGAACCTTCCTAAGATCACTGACAAGCACCGCCGTGCGGTTACTGCAATCGTCTTGGAAAACCAAGCAAAGGCATTGCAGGAAGAAGCAAAGATGATGAACGAAGCCGCCCCAGTTAACGCAACTGGTGGTGGTTTGACTGGTTCTGCAACAGCAACAGGTCCTATGGCTGGTTATGATCCTATTCTTATCAGCCTTGTTCGTCGTTCACTTCCTAACTTGATTGCTTACGATGTGTGTGGAGTTCAGCCAATGACTGGTCCTACAGGACTAATCTTCGCAATGCGCTCTAACTATGCATCTAACACTGCACGTTTGGGTGAATCGTTGTTTGACGAAGCCAACACAGGTTGGGCTGGTGATTTGTCTGCACAAACTGCTATCAGTTTGGCTGCTGATACCTCACTAGGTAACGGTAACGTTTTTGCAAGCACAATGGTTACTGGTGCTGGTATGACCACTGCAACAGCAGAAGCATTGGGATCAGCAGGATCACAAGCATTCTCTGAAATGGGCTTCTCCATTGAAAAGGTAACTGTTACAGCAAAGACTCGTGCTTTGAAGGCAGAATACACCTTGGAATTGGCTCAAGATTTGAAGGCAGTTCATGGTTTGGATGCTGAAACAGAATTGAGCAACATCCTTTCTGCAGAAGTTCTTGCAGAAATTAACCGTGAAGTCATCCGCACAATCTACACCGTTGCAAAGGTTGGTTGCCAGGTTGGTACTACTACAAAGGGTACCTTCGATTTGGACACCGATTCTAACGGTCGTTGGATGGTAGAAAAGATCAAGGGTCTTGGTTACCAGATTGAACGCGAAGCAAACGCAATCGCAAAGCAGACTCGTCGTGGTAAGGGTAACATCGTCATCTGCTCGTCAGATGTCGCAAGTGCCTTTGCTCTCGCAGGTTTGCTTGACTATGCTGGTGCAATGAAGGATAATGTCAACCTCAACGTTGACGATACAGGCAACACCTATGCAGGTACCTTGCTTGGTCGTTACAAGGTGTACATCGATCCTTACTTCCCTGCAGTTCAGGCTTCAGAATTCGCAGTTGTCGGATACAAGGGACAGAACGCATTTGACGCAGGACTTTTCTACTGCCCATACGTTCCTCTCCAGATGGTCCGTGCAATTGATACCAACACCTTCCAACCAAAGATTGGTTTCAAGACCCGTTATGGTCTCGTTGCCAACCCATTTGCAGAAGGTTTGGTTCAGGGTTCTGGTGCACTTAATGCACGTGCAAATGTTTATTACAGAGCATTGAAGATTTCTAATATTGCGTAAATATTAGAGGTTTTTAGATTCTCAGAGGGGGCTCAATGCCCCCTCTTTTTTTATTAATAGGGTTATTTTCAATGCACCCTAATCACCACATCATTCCTTTTCATGAGTCAATGTATCACCTATCTAAATCCTTATATCTCAAGGAAAATATTCAACAAATATTTACAAGGGGTACTCGTGCAAAAAACTGACTAGTTAATATGTAAAAAATATGATATACTATACCCAATCACTATTAGGAGATATATGAAATATTTTATAATATTTGTTATGATATTCGTTCTTTCCTCTCATACATATGCTGAAAATACACAACCAACAAAATCTGAATCTTCATATATAAATTATACAAAACTCATAAAAACATGGGCAATATATACTTTTGTGAGTAATGATGTCACATTTAAAGTTGTATCCGTCACCAGATACCATGATGGATATGATAAAGAAACCAAAAATAAGACAAAATTTTTAGTGTTGGTTAAATATGAGGATGTGAGTTTAGCATATCTACTATTCATTTCTCCAAAAAAGGGAATAGAGAGATATACTTTTTTGGGATCTTCATTGTTTTTAGATAATGAAGAACCTCATAATCCTGAACCATTGGAGAGTCAATCAGAGAAGGAGATGTAATGGTTGTTATTAATTTGTTTGGTGGTCCTGGTGCAGGTAAATCCACCACAGCAGCGGGACTTTTTTATCTCATGAAAAATTTTGGTAAAAAAGTTGAACTCGTCACAGAATATGCGAAAGATATTGTATGGGCAGGTAGAGAAAAAGAATTAGATGATCAACTATACATCCTCGCAAAACAACATCATCGAATTCATAACCTCGCTCATAAAGTTGACTATATTGTGACAGATAGTCCTTTGCTATTGTCTTCTGTCTATGGTATTAATATGCCACCATCATTTCATATGCTCGTCAGAGATTTGTTTTTACAGTATAACAATAGATCCATTGTTATAGAACGAGTCAAACCATATGATACCTATGGGAGAAATGAAACAGAAGATCAAGCCCGTGAATTGGACAAACAAGTAAATAGAATGATCGGTAATACTATGTCTCTAAATAAAATACTACATGTTCCTGGAAATATCGAAGCACCCATGACTATATTTAAATGGATTAAGGAGTCCGAATAATGTCATTTCCTGGTATCTCAAATACCCCAACAAATCCAAATCTTTTACCACCCAATAAATTTAGTTTACAGGTGGCTGCACTTCCAGAAGTTCAATATTGGTGTCAAACTGTCAATATTCCAGGTATTTCTATTGGTGAGGCAATTCGCAGCACTCCATTCATTGATCTTTTTTCACCAGGCGACAAAGCAATTCTGGGACCACTTTCTATTACATTTTTGGTGGATGAAGATCTAAAATCGTGGTCGAGTCTATTTAATTGGATGGCACAATTAACTTTCATTAAATCATTTGATCAGTACAAACAACTTCGCAAGAGACCTGATGTGTGGGTAAAACCTATGCCTCAATTTTCTGATATCTCGTTAAGTATCTTGAATACCAAACAAATTCCAAATATCAGAATCAAATTTATCAATTGTTTTCCAACATCTCTTAGTGATATCATTGTTTCTACAACATCAAGTCCAGATGATACAATTACATCGGATGCAACGTTCCGATATGATTATTATGATATTGAAATGGTTTAATTATATTATGGGTGATCTATGCTCCTCGATACAAAATCTCCATCTCAGGAACAGGTGAATTCTCTTTTAGAGGAATGGAAAAAAGATTCTAAATTAGATCTTTTGGAACCCTCCAAAGAACTTCAAAAAATTGGTCAATTTCATTCTAAATATCTTGCTATTCTCTCAGCACATCGCAGAGCATTTAAAGAATCCAATAGAACCTTTTCAAAATTAAAACGTATAAAATATGAGTATTACACTGGTAGATTAGATCAAGATACACTCAAAAAATACAATTGGAATCCTTTTCCCTATACATTAAAAGCCGATATCACCATATATATGGACAGCGATCCTGATGTATTGAATGCAAAACGAGTGATAGATCTTCATGAAGAAATTGTAAATGTGTGTGAATCGATTATTAAGGAACTAAATAGCAGAACCTATCAACTCAAGGATATCATTACTTGGGAACGTTTCATTAATGGACAATAATTCATGTCACAAATCATTGTTACTAAGAAAAATGAATCTTTTCTATTCGTGTCTTCAGACGAAGGTATAGCAGCAGAAATATCTGACTATTTCACATTCTTTGCACCAGGGTACCAGTACCAACCTCTATTTAAAAGTGGGGTTTGGGATGGCAAGATACGATTATTTGATAGAAGATTTTCAACACTGCCCTATGGGTTGATTTCATACTTAATAAAGTTTTCTCATGATCGTCAATATACAATCATGATAGATGAGTCAGTTTTATTGACTACAAATTTTTCTATCAGTGAAGCAGAAGACTTTTCCAAATCATTAAATCTTCCTGTAACCCCATACCCACATCAATTAGAAGCATTTACAAAAGCGATTGGATATAAGCGATCTCTGATATTATCCCCAACCTCATCAGGAAAATCCCTATTGATTTACCTGATGGTCAGATTTCTACAACAGACCCACAAAAAAGGAATTATTATTGTTCCAACTACATCACTTGTAGAACAACTCTATAAAGACTTTGAATCCTATGGATGGAATGCACAGGAGAACGTTCATAAAATATACGCAGGAAAAGAAAAAATCACAAAACACTTTGTGACCATATCAACTTGGCAATCCCTCTATCTACAAAAACCAGAATACCTTTCTCAATTTGATTTTGTAATCGGAGATGAAGCCCATCAATTTAAAGCAAAATCTCTGACCCAACTTATGAGTGGGTTAGTTAATGCTGATGTTCGTATAGGTACAACTGGAACATTAGATGGAACAAAAACCCATAAACTTGTTCTAGAAGGTCATTTTGGTCCAGTATTTCAACCAACCACAACCAGAAAACTTATGGATGAGGGAATTATTTCACCACTAAAAATAAAATCCTTGGTACTTAAATACCCAGAAGCATTTTGTAAAGAACACAAGAGTGATGATTATAAAACAGAATATGACGCAGTTATTTCACATCCTGCTCGAACAAAATTCATAAGAAATCTTGCATTATCCGTACCTGGAAATACACTTGTACTATTTCAATTGGTGGAAAAGCATGGAGAAAAACTCTATCGTGAGATATTATCACATAAAAAAGACCATCAAGTATTTTACATTCATGGTGGTGTTGATACAGAGTATCGAGAAAAAATTCGTGAAATTGTAGAAAATAGTACAAATTCAATCATAATTGCATCATATGGGACATTCAGCACAGGAATTAATATACGAAATCTTCATAATGTTATATTTGCTGCACCATCTAAAGCAAGAATAAGAAATCTCCAATCAATAGGAAGAGGGTTAAGAAAATCTAAAGGTAAAGACCATGCAGTATTATTTGATATTGTTGATGATCTAAGAAGTGGAAAATATATAAATTTTTTGTTGAAACATTTTGAACAACGGTGTATAATCTACAGTGAAGAGAAACTTACCTTCAAACTTTATCACATTCAATTGGGTGAAGAATGAATCAAACACAACCAGTGTCTTCAGAAATACGTATGTTTATGTTGTTGACGGGACAACATGTTATAGGAAGAACATCATCCCTATTATGTGATGGGTATGTCACCATTGAATCACCAGCAGAAGTTGTTACAAAAAGAAACACTCATGGTCCACTTGCATTTGCACTTTACCCATTACTCCCAAATGAATTATTAGATAGAACAGATATCACGATTCCTAATCATTTTATCATTGGTGAAATGACACCATCTAACGCATTGAAAAAATTTTATGATATTTGGGCTCTAGATGAATATCATAAACTGATAGAATTTAAGTCGCTATATGATCATCAAATAAGTAAATTAGGAGAGACCTATTCTGAACGCTGCAAACTCAATAGAGACCATCAACAAAAAACACAATCACCAATTGACTCAACATTATCTGATACATTGTCAGAATTATTTGACCAAGATAATGGATGGGGTGATCCGTCCGTAACTCACTGAAAGGATTCATTATGCCCCAAGATCATTATGTAAACAATAAAGATTTTCTCAAGTCATTAATTGACTATAGGAAAAAACTCAGTGAATCAAAGAAAAAGAAGTGTGATGAACCTCCTCTAGACGAGTATATTGGTCATTGCTTTTTAAAGATTGCAGAGAATTTATCACGAAAACCCAACTTTGCAAGTTATACCTTCAGAGAAGATATGATATCTGATGCAGTTGAAAACTGTGTTCGTTCTGTAGATAAATTCAATCCATCAAAATCAAAAAACCCCTTTGCATATTTTACTCAAATCATTTACTTTGCTTTCTTAAGAAAAATAAGTAGTGAGAAGAAACAACTTTACACTAGATACAAAGCAACAGAGCAACTTGGTTTTCTACAAGATGTGAAACAAGGAGATCTTGGTGAAATTGGACAAGATGATCATCAGTTTAAAGTGTATGAAAATATCAACGATTTCATTGTTGCATTTGAAACAAGTAAAAAAGAGAAAATGAAAAAGACTAAAAAGAAACCATCAAAAACAATGTCTCGTGGGATTCTTAAATTTATGGGTGATAGGTAATGAAAATAGCCTTGATCAACGACACTCATGCGGGTGCTCGCGGTGACAATCCACACATCAATGATTATTTTTTTAGATTTTGGAATGATATCTTCTTCCCATCTATTAAAAAATACAACATAGATCGTATTGTTCATTTGGGTGATGTAGTTGATAGAAGAAAATTCATCAATTTTGCTATATGGCACAAATGGCAAACAGAATTCTTTGATCGATTAGATAAAGAATTCAACATACCAATTGACATGCTCTGTGGAAACCATGATGTTTATTACAGAAACACCAACAAAGTAAATGCCCTCAATGAATTACTCGGTAGATACCCCAATATTAAGATTTACCAAGAACCTGAATTAGTTGAATATGATGGGTTACCTGTTGCTATTGTCCCATGGATCAATAATGGCAATAAAGAATCTGCTTTTACTTTCTTAAGAGAGTGTAAAGCGGATATAATTTTTGGTCACCTTGAGATTGCTGGTTTCGAGATGGACCGTGGAAATGTTTGTTTGGAGGGTCATCCCAGAGAACTTTTTGATCGTTATGATATGGTTATTAGTGGTCATTTCCACCATAAATCTAGTGATGGGACAATTCACTATCTAGGTAACCAATATGAAATCACATGGGCAGATTATGATGATACCAGAGGATTTCATATATTCGACACAAATACTAGAGAACTAACATTCATTCAAAATCCACATAAGTTATTTTTCCAATTAAATTATGATGACAGTATTCAAAATTATGAATATTGGAGGAACCAAGACTTATCAAAGTATTCCAATTCATATGTTAAAGTTGTAGTCACAAGAAAACAAAATCCATATTTGTTTGATACTGTCATGGATACCATATATAAGGTGTCTCCAATTGATGTCACGATTGTTGAGGACTATACAGAAAATAAATTAGAGTCTAATAATCCTGTTGATCAAGCAGAAGATACCATAACTATCATAAGAAAATGTATTGATGCTATGAAAATACCAAACGGCATTGAACCGGATAAACTAAAATCAATGTTGCAAGAACTATATAATGAAGCATTAACGGAGATGTCTGCACAATGATTGTCTTTACAAAAATCAGATGGAAAAACTTTTTAAGTACTGGTAACTACTGGCTCGATATTGATCTATCCAAATCCCAAAATACTCTCGTTGTAGGTGAAAATGGATCTGGCAAATCCACTATGTTGGATGCTCTTTGTTTTGTACTCTACAATCGTCCATTCAGAAATATCAATAAACCTTCTTTGACCAATTCAATCAATCAAAAAGATACCATAGTAGAAGTTTACTTCCATACAGAAAACCATAAATTTAGGATTGTTCGTGGAATTAAGCCAGCAATATTTGAAATATACAAGGACTCTGAACTCTTAAACCAAGATGCAGAAGCAAAGGATTATCAAGAATACCTAGAATCATTCATTCTAAAACTCAACTATAAATCCTTTACTCAAATTGTCATACTTGGATCAGCATCTTTTACTCCATTTATGCAATTGTCTGCTGCTGACAGACGCATGATCATAGAAGACCTATTAGATATTCAAATCTTCTCTTTAATGAACAATCTTGTAAAGGGTAGACAATCTAATTTAGAAGATAAGAAGACAGAAAATAGGATCCGTATTCAGGGAACTGAGGAAAAAATAACAATACAAAAAAGGTACATAGCAGAAACACAACAGGGAGTAGAAAAACTCATTAGTGAATATCGATCAGAAATTGAAGTTCATAATAAAGAAATGCTTAGGCTCCAATGTGAAATAGAGGAAGCAACCCAATCAATAACTAATCTTCAACTCAAAATTGTCGATAAGACAAAAATTCAATCCTCCCTTAAAAAGATAACACAACTAGAAACTCAAATTGAACATAATCTATCAAAGCATAGAAAAACAAAATCTTTTTTTGAGACACAGGAAACATGTCCGACCTGTGCTCAAACAATAGAAGAAATATTTAAGGACTCACAATTACACGAACTATCAGGTAAAATTGATGAATGTGAGGGTGGACTTCAGCAACTAGAAGATAAAATTAAGGCATATCAAGAGAGATTGTCTGAAATAGAATCCACGGAAAAACAGATATCAACATACTCAATTAAAATTGCAGAGCACACAACATCCATAAACCATATTAAAAAATTCATTAAGAATCTAGAAGTTAAAATATCAACAGTTCAAACGAAACATGATTCAACAGAACGAGAACAAGAACGTTTACATGAACATATAAATGAACTAACTATTTTGGAAAAAGAAAAGAAAGAAATGTTAGAACTTGCAGAATATTACGATATTGCAAACGCACTCTTAAAGGATACCGGCATCAAAACAAAAATTGTTAGACAATATTTACCAATCATCAATATGTTGGTGAATAAATATTTGGCTAGCATGGATTTCTTCGTCAATTTTAATCTAGATGAATCCTTTAAGGAAACTATAAAATCCAGACATCGTGATGATTTTTCATATGCCTCATTTTCTGAGGGTGAAAAACAAAGAATTGACATGGCACTCATGCTAACATGGAGATCAATTGCTAAACTTAAAAATTCTGCTAACACAAACCTTCTCATTTTGGATGAAATTTTTGATTCCTCTATGGATCACAGCGGAGCAGATGAACTTATGAAAATTCTCCACCACCTTGAGGGAACAAATGTATTTGTTATATCCCATCGTGGGGATATTCTTCAGGATAAATTCAGTCATGTGATAAAATTCACCAAACAACAAAATTTTACTCACATCACAACTTGACATAACACTCACAATTCTTTATAATATATCATTTTTATGAGGTCATTATGAATGAGCAAATTCAATCAACATATGATACATCATCTGGTCAATTAAAAAATGTTGGGACATCACCATCAAAAACATTTGTATATAACACAACTTCTACAATGGATATCAATAAACCCAAAACAGAACTTCTTCCATTGTACAATGAACATAATCCTCTGCTCTCAAAAAGAATGCCGGAGGTGAATTTTTCTACCCCCCCAAAGGATCTAAAAGAACTTGCAGAAAGATTAATTGCAACCATGAATCATTACGGTGGGGCAGGATTGGCTGCAAATCAATGTGGTGTTGTTTGTCGAATGTTTGTGATGGCAGGTGGAATCATAGTTATTAATCCAACTATCCTAGAACTGTCTAATGACACTACACGTGAAAAAGAGGGGTGTTTGACATTTCCTGGATTAATTCTACCAGTTGTTCGATCAACATCTATTAAAGTTTCTTTCTATGATCTTGATGGTCAAAAACAAGAAGTTACCTATAGCGGAGCAACGGCTAGAGTATTTCAGCATGAATATGATCACCTGGAAGGTAAAACATACACATCAAAGGTTGGTAGTTTAACCCTACAAATGGCGAAAAAGAAAAAACAAAAACTATTTAAAAAAATGACAAGGATAGTGGAATATAAACAACGAATGAGGAGTCAGTCATGAAGCAAAATTATACACATATGATTCTTATTTTAGACGAATCTGGTTCTATGGGCAACTTGCAGGATGCAACAATTGAAGGGATAAATTCACTTGTGGAAAAACAAAAACAAGATCCTGGTGATTTTACATCTTCATTATACAAGTTTAATCAACATGTAACTAAAGTTGGTACATTCTCCCATCTTGATAGAACCACATATAATCCAATGGGAACCACTTCATTGTTTGATGCAGTGTGTGAGGCAATTGATACTGAAGGTAAATTATTGGAAGAAAAACCAGAAGCAGAGAGACCTGATAAGGTTGTTGTTGTTATAGTTACAGATGGTCATGAGAATTCTTCAAGAAAAAACAGTCTTTTCCAGGTTCAAGATAGAATTGATCTTCAACAAAAAACTTACAATTGGAAATTTGTTTTCTTGGGGGCAAATATTGATGCATTCACTGCAAGTGCATCATATGGAATACCTGCAAGAACAACTATGCAATGGACACCCACCTATGATGGTGTCAAATCAATGTACTCACAAGTGTCATCTACAATGACACTTTATAAAGCAGGTGGAGCACTTGATTTTGCATCACAAAATACACCTAATACTAACAATACAATATCATAGGTCATTATGAAAATTTTAATTTGTGGTGATAGAAACTGGAATGATTTCATCACTGTTTACACAATTCTAAGAGAATATCAAAATATAGCGACCCTTGTGGTCCATGGTGGTGTAAGGGGAGCGGATTCACTTGCAGGGGATGCTGCAGAAGCATTAAGAATTCCTGTCAAAACCTATCCTGCTGATTGGAGTAAGCATGGTAGTTCTGCAGGACCTATAAGAAACATTACTATGTTCAATGAAACAAATCCAGATTTGGTTATTGCATTTCATAATGATCTTGCTTCTTCTAAAGGAACTAAACATATGGTAGAGTATGCTCGTTCTTTGGGTGCAAGAGTTATATTAGTCGATTCAAAATCACAGGTAACCGAATTTATCAGACTGAAGGTGTAATCATGGGTGGTATGTGGGGTCCTTGGTGTGGACCATGTGAAACATACGGTAGATTTTGTTGTTGTAAAGCATGTCCGTACAGTCGTGGTGAATATTATAGAACTAGTTATTGTCAAAGACACAATCCAAATCCATCAAAACCCATAATCTTTAGAATTTTTAAATGGATTAAAAAAGTATTTTTATGAAATGGTATTATGAAAGAAACACTTCCTTCCTTTCTTCCCATCTCAATAAAACATTTGAGCAAGTTTTATGGATGACTCCAGTAGAGTTTCGTGAATGGGTTGTTGATCTAAGAAAAGAAATAACTCGTCTTTGGGATGAAACCAACCAACCACCAAGGGTGGGGTGTACAAAAGATGAAATGATCGAACAGATCCAGAGACTCAAAGAATTCAATTCATTTAGTCTTCTTGATACTGATCAGCATACTTCGGAGAGAAATGTTCTGATTTCTTCTTTCAATAGTTTGGGTAATGCAGTCAATCAATTCTTCCCAACAATGATGAAAACAAGGATCAATTACACCACAGATGTGAATGCTGGTCGGTCAATTTATGACTACTTCTCAAAACCAGAACTATTAGAATCATTTCACAACTACGCACATCGACATTTTAAACGTGATAGTTTTTATAGTTATTCTACACCCGTTCGAGTCAACGAATCACCTGAAAATAGTGGGTTGCCGGAAGTGACAACAGGAGTAGATTGGATAAAAAAATTTGAGTCAACTCATAGACCAAGTGAATGGGATTATTGGTTGTCCCCAAAAAGTTCAGATAATTCATATTATAGTGGATTCAATGAACAGATTCGTTCAAAGGTAGATTTGGTTCTTACAAAGAATGACATTGATTTGTTATCCAACCTAATTCCAAATTTTTGCATGTCCAATGTAGATTTTTCAAAATCTGATATTCACATGATTCGTGTTTTCAAAAAAGGTCAAAAATTATTCCCAGTTGGGTTTAAAGCATTTCGTGTTTCTTTTTGTCAATATGCTGTAAATTTCCCCCCACCTATAGCAAAATACATTTATGAAAAATATACTAAACCTTGGATCAATGAAGAAAAAATTTATGTGTGGGATCCTTCTTCTGGTTGGGGTGGTAGACTACTTGCTGCTATGGCAATTGATAGTAATCATCGATTAGTATACCTGGGTAATGATCCAAATACCGATCACACAACCACTCTAGGACGAACAAAATATCATGAGATTGTTGATTTCTGCCGAAATGCTATTCCACCAAACCCATTTGAAAAGCAATTAAACGGATATGAAGGAACTGAATTTCATTTTTGGCAAAAGGGATCAGAAAATATGCAATTTGATCCAGAATTTCAGAAATATAGGGGTAAACTGTCTCTAGTATTCACTAGTCCTCCCTATTTTGCTAAGGAAGCATACTCAGAAGATCCAGAACAGTCCTATAAACGATTTTCTCAATACGACCTATGGAAAGAGTCGTTCTTAAAAGAAACACTCACTACAGCGGTTTTATGGCTTAGAGAAGGAGGTTATCTTGCATGGAATGTGTCTGATGTGGTATTTTCCAACAAAACATACCCATTAGAGCAAGATTCTATTGATATCTTGCAAAATTTAGGTATGGAATATGTTACAACCCTAAAGATGACTCTTTCTCAATCACAGGGAAGCAATAGAATTGATGAAACAGGTGTACCAAAATTCAAAAATGCATGTAAGATCAATGGGTTATGGAGAAAATATGAACCCATTTTTATATTTAAAAAACCTCTATCTTGACACATACCCCTCATTATGATATTCTCCCTATTCATAAGGGGGAATCATGGATAATATCGTACAAGAAAAAACACTTCTGGCCAAACTTCTTGCAGCAGAAAACATCACAATTATTCATAAAAAAGCAAAAACTGCATATTTCAATCTCACAACAAGGACACTATATTGTCCAGTTTGGAAGGATATGGATGGTGATCTCTATGATCTTCTTTTGGGTCATGAGGTTTCCCATGCACTTCATACACCTCCTGCTGGATGGCATGATGTATTGGAAGATCATCCAAAGAAAAAAGCATTTAGACATTTTCTCAATGTAGTTGAAGATGCTCGAATTGAACGGTTTCTGAAATATAAATTTCCAGGTATACGTAAACCCATGATGAATGGGTACTCCACTCTCCTACAAAGGGGATTTTTTGGTCTATCTTCTGCTGAAAATTACAACGATCTATATCTAATTGATAAATTAAACATCGATGCAAAACTTGGATCCTTGATCAACATTAGATTTAAACCTGAAGAAAAACCTTTCTATGATCGTCTTATGACTGTTCATACGTGGGAAGAAGTAGTTAAACTTTCGCATGATTTGTATGTGTATTCCAAGAAAGAACAACAAGAAGGGGAAAATAAGAAAAAAGAAGAAGTAAATAAAAACTTACGTGAACTACAAAAAGAAGCAGAAGAAGAAGAAGAAGAGATGATGTCTGAATATAGTGATCCAGATGACGAGTACGAAGATGATGAGTATGAGGATGATGGTTATACAAGCGAAGATGATTCGGAGGGGGTTGAGAATGGGGATAGTGAGATAGAGAAAAAATCAAACAATAATGAATCAACTGAAGATCAAAAAAATACTGAAAGTGATAATGCACCCGAAGATAAGAAAAATGATGAAGATGGTGTGGATAAAGATCTTTCTAAAAAAGAAAACACTAATAAAAAAAGTGATAATACTACCAATAAAAATAATAGCACTGAAAAGCACAATAACGATGAGGAGAATTTTACTGGGTCAAATGGACAATCAACCAACAATGGTGATGATTTTATTCCGCGATCTAGAACAGATGAGGAATTTCGCAAAAAAGAAAAAGATCTAATTGAAAATGATGATATTGAATATATCGATGTAAATATTCCACAGGTAAATCACAAAGACCTATTAGTTAGTTCTGATATCGTCAATGATGGATTGCGAGATCTTTATGCCGATGAAAAAACCAGAATTCGAGCAATAGATATTTATAATAAATTCAAAGATAAAAATAATGATTACATCATGCTTCTTGTTAAAGAATTTGAAATGAGAAAGGCTGCAAAAGCATATAAGAGGATAAAACTATCAGATAGTGGTGATATTGATACAAAAAAATTACCATTCTATCGATTGACTGATGACATCTTTAAAAAAATGATGAAGGTGAAATCAGGAAAGTCACATGGGTTGGTATTGGTCATGGATAAATCAGGTTCTATGTCTCAACATATTCGTGGAGCAATGGAGCAAATACTTATTCTCTCTATGTTTTGTAGAAAGGTAAACATTCCATTTATTGCATTTACTTTCACAAATACTGCTGGTTCCGCTCATCGTCATGATTTTAAATTGGATGAAACTAATAGAAAACTATTACCATTCAGTACACAGGAAAATGATTTGTGTATGAATGATATTGATCTTAGAGAAATTTTAAATTCAACAATGAATAGCGCAAAATTCACCCAATCAGTGATCAATCAATTAGTGGTATCTCAAGGGTTAGGTTATGATAAAAAATTTGATATCCCATACTACGAAGGAATGGGTGGTACTCCATTAAATGAGGCACTTGTTGGAATCCGTGATGTTGTTAACATGTTTAGGAAAAAGCACAATTTAGACATTGTGAACACCATCTTAATTCATGATGGTGATGCGGATACAGTGGCATCTGCTTATTCTAATTGTTATCATCGAAAAAAACATTTTTCCATAACATCACGCTATCAACAAATCACAATTCATGACAAAAAACAAAATCTATCAATACGGTTACTTCGTGAAAATCGTAGAGCATTAACCATAGGACTGATGAAATGGTTTCAGATGACCACAGGTAGTGGAATTTATGGGTTTTATATCACAGATAAGGGTCTTCATGAATTAAGACGTGCATTAGTGGGTTATTATTATAACAAAGAAGGTATTGAATTTTCCTATGATCCAAGCAATGCAGAACAAGCATTACACTTTTCAAATATGCGTTCTAAATTTACAGAGGATAAGTTTTTGGAATCTTATACACCAGGATATACCAGATTTTTCTTTATCCCTGGATCAACTGATCTTCTTGCTGAAACTGCGGGTATCCAAGATACTGGAAAAGCATGGACACCTGGTAGGTTGTTGACAGCGTTTGTAAAATCCGTTAGAAAACAACAAGTTAGTAGGGTCCTTGTTGGTAAATTTATTGGTATGATATCAACTGATTGATATTGACATAGTATAATATGTGATATACACTTAATAACAATTAATCATTGGAGGATTTATATCATGGGACCAGTTGAATATAGGAAGAAATTTTTAGAACTACTCATTGGAACTGGTAAAAGTTCCATTACAACATCAGAATTGAGAGTTCTTTGTGAACAAAACGAAATTAAAATTCCACAATGGTTTAGGAAAAGTGAATCGATACGACTACAACGTGGTGTATATAGAATTCCATCTTCAATTGAAGAATTTGTTTTTCCTGTAAATGATGTACCAGAAGATGAAAATGATGACTTAACTGATTATGAGGAGGTTGATTTTAAAGTGGATACTTCTGCACCAATTAAACGTTCTCACATTCAAACCCTAGTCACTTCATTAGAAGAACAAGGAATTGTCCCTGAAAAATATATTAATTATGTTCCATTTGGAAACTTCAATGATTTAAAATCAATTATTTCGTCTAAGAAATTTTATCCAGTTTTGATTACAGGTCCTTCTGGGAATGGTAAATCAATGTCTATCGAACAAGTATGTGCTCAACTTAACCGAGAATTTATTTGTTATAGTATGACAGCAGATACCGATGAGGGAGACCTTCTTGGTGGATTTGTACTTATCAATAATGAAATGGTATGGAAAGATGGTCCTGTTACGGTTGCGGCTCGTAGAGGTGCAGTTCTTTGCATTGATGAAATTGATTATGGTGCGCAAAATCTTTCAGCACTTCAAAGAGTTCTTGAAGGAAAACCATTTTTGTTAAAGAAAAAGGGAGAAATTATTCACCCCAAAAATGGATTTCAGATTATCGCAACTGCAAACACAAAGGGTAAGGGTTCAGAAGATGGTCGATACATATTCACAAATGTCTTGAATGAAGCATTTCTTGAACGGTTTCCAATCACATTTGAACAAGAGTGGCCGCCAGAAAGTGTTGAGAAAAAGATTATTAAGAAAGAACTTGAGTTTGCTGGAAAATCAGATGATGAGTTTGCTAATCACTTGATTATGTGGGCATCTACTATTAGGAAGGCATTTGATGGAGGTGCGGCGTCAGAAGTTATTTCAACCAGGAGGTTGGTACATATTGCTAAGGCATACCCAATATTTACTAGCAGAATTAAAGCAATCACCTATTGTTTAAATAGGTTTGATGAAAATACAAAGAAATCATTTTTGGATTTGTATTCAAAAATTGATAATACTATTGCTTCCGTTAATACACCCACAGAAGCAACGGTTCCAGAAACATCTGTGAATTCGTAATTATTGTTGACATTTAAAAATTATTCTGGTATACTATTATTGCACAAATGGAGGTAGGGGAACGCTCCTTTACTGTTTCCCAAATTATACATCATGAGGTTTTTATGAAGACATCAGCAAAGACTCGTGTTCTTGCATTTTTGAGGAAGACTTCTGGTCGCAACACATTTAGTGTCGCTCAGGGTCGAAATTACTTTGGTATCACAGGTGTAACACAGGTTGTTTCAGACCTACGCGCCGAGGGATACCCTATCTACACGAACGTTCGCCGTCGTGCAGATAATAGTAAGGTAAAGGTATATCGTCTTGGCACCCCTTCTCGCTCTTTCATTAAGCGTTGTAAGGCTACAGGTGTTAAGGTCCAAGCGTAATCCTGGACACGAACATTCAAAGTTCGTTTCAGTCCAACGGTGGGGGTGCTCTAACGCACCCCTACTTTTCTATTTTAGGATAATCCATGTTAAACACAAATACATCAAAAAGACCCATTGGACATTGGGATAAATGGTTCATAGGACTTGCAAAATATATTTCTACAGCATCCAAAGATCCAAGCACACAAGTTGGTGCAGTAATTGTTGATAAACAAAATAGAGTCATTTCTACTGGATATAATGGATTTGCAAAGGGTGTTAAGGATACCCCTGAGAGATTATATGATAGAGAAATAAAATACTCCATTGTAGTTCATGCAGAAATAAATGCAATTATATTTGCCACTCAACCATTACACAACTCCACTTTATACCTATGGCCCTTCTTGTCATGCTCACAATGCAGTTCTGTTATTATTAATTCAGGTGTTAAACGTGTTGTTGCCCCCATCAATGAAAATCCAAGATGGCAAAAATCATTTGAGATGAGTAAGTCTATATACCATGAAGCAGGTGTACAAGTTGTCACCATACCTGTTGAAGAATTTAAATGAATATATTTGTTTTAGATCATGATCCTAGGAATGCTGCAAACTATCAATGTGACAAACATGTTATAAAAATGTGTTTGGAAACAGCACAATTATTATGTTCTGTTTTCAATGATGCTCCATATAAGAGAACACATTATAATCATCCATGTTCTAAATGGGTTAGAGAAAGTTCAACAAACTTTCAATGGTTGTTAGATCATGGTATAGCATTATGTGATGAGTACTCAAACAGATATCAAAAAACTCACAAGTCATTATCAGTAATTTTATGGTGTAGAGATAATTTTGATACATTGACTTTTCAAAAATCCTCATACACCAATCACCCCCTTTGTATGCCAGACGATTGTAAAATAGGTTCTGTTGTTGAATCATATAGAAATTACTATATACACTACAAGAGAGACTTTGCGACATGGAAAAAATCACCATGTCCATATTGGTGGAAATAATTATTAGTGGAGGTTGCCTGTGGAAATTCAAATTGACCTTGATAAAATTAGACAACATAAGGTGTTTATTGCTACACCAATGTATGGTGGTGTGTGTCATGGAATGTATATGAAATCAAGTTTGGATCTTCAAACATGCTTTATGCAATATGGAATTCAATCTCGATTCTCTTTTATCTTCAATGAATCATTAATCACTCGCGCAAGAAATTATCTTGTTGATGAATTTTTACGAAGTGATTTCACACATCTTTTATTTCTTGACTCAGATATCCATTATAATCCCCAGGATATTATTGCTATGTTGGCATTAGATAAGGAAGTCATTGGTGCACCTTATCCTAAGAAGTCTATTAATTGGGGAAATGTTGCACAAGCAGCAAGAAACCATCCAGAACTAGATCCTAAGGCACTTGAAAATTTGGTTGGTGATTATGTGTTTAATGTAGTGAAGGGTACTCAACAATTCCAAGTCTCTGAGCCTCTTGAAGTGATGGAAATTGGTACCGGATATATGCTTATTAAAAGAGAAGTATTTGCTAAGTGGGCAACAGCATATCCACAAAAAAAGTATCGTCCAGACCATGTTGGGCAAAAGAATTTTGATGGTACTCGCTACATACATGCATATTTTGATACCGTCATTGATCCTCAGAGTGAACGATATCTTTCAGAAGATTATATGTTCTGCCAGTGGTGGAGAGCAATTGGTGGTAAAGTGTGGTTGTGTCCTTGGATTCAAACACAGCATGTTGGAACTTATGCATTTACTGGAAACATGCCAAAAATTGCTGAACTCACTGGGAGGTTGTAATGCTTATTGGGATTGTGGGATTTATTGGATCTGGAAAAGGAACTGTAGGTACCATTATCTCTGAACAATATGGATTCACCCACGATTCATTCGCGGCTCCGCTGAAAGATGCGGTAGCCGCGATCTTCAATTGGGATCGTGAACTCTTAGAAGGTGCAACTAATGCATCAAGAGAATGGAGGGAGCAACCAGATAAATTCTGGTCTAAAAACTTTGGTGAACCATTTTCACCACGACTAGCACTCCAACTTATGGGAACAGAAGCAGGTCGAGAGGTTTTCCATAAAGATATATGGGTTATTGCTTTATTGAACCGCTCAATCAATAGAAATACCGTGATAACTGATGTTCGTTTTAAAAACGAAATTAAATTAATTCACGAAAACAGTGGTATGATTGTTAGAGTTAAGCGGGGAGATGATCCACAATGGTTTAATATTGCAGAACGTGCAAATAGTGGTGATGAATTGGCATTAAAAGAAATGAGACAACTTGGTATCCATATATCCGAATGGGATTGGATTGGTTCACCAATCGATTATATCATTTCTAATGATGGATCACTTGAAGATTTGAAAGATGAAATTCGTGAATTCGCAACAAAATACATTCGTGGTCATTGACAACACAATGTAATTCTTTTATAATGAATATATTATTAACCTGTGGGGGTGATTTATGTTGTTATCAGAAAATACCTTATCCATTCTTAAGAATTTTTCTACTATTAACACTGGGTTGTTCTTTCGCAAAGGAAATACCCTACGAACAATGAACCAGGGAAAGTCCATTCTTGCTGAAGCAACTATTGATGAAACAATTCCTACAGATTTTGGTATTTATGATTTGAATCAATTTCTTGCAATCGTCTCACTTCACAAATCATCACCAGAACTTACCATCCAAGGTAGCAATGCCATTATTGAAGGTGGTCGAAGTAAAATTGTCTATCGTTGTTGCGCTGAGGAAACAATCAAAGGTCGACCAACTAAGGGTATCACCGTTCCTAGTGATGATATTAGTTTTACTTTAGTAGAAGATGATTTTAATTGGGTAATGCGAGCATCATCGGTGCTTAAGAGTCCGAACATTGCAGTTGTTGGTGACCGTGGGAAAATTTTCATCAACACCTTTGATGCTGGAAATGATGCAGAAGCAGCAGATTCATTTGAAGTCTCTACTTATACAGGGGATCCTGTGTATTTTGAATTCAAGACAGAAAATTGGAAGATGGTTTCTGGTACTTATAAAGTTACCATCTCTAAACAAGGTATTGCCTCATTTGAGAATACTTCTAGAAAGATTACATATTGGATTGCTCTAGAATCTAAATCACCAAAGAAGTAATCTTTCTCTATAGAGGATCATATGAGTACACAACATGTTTTATGGGTAGAAAAGTATCGTCCAAAAACAGTAGAAGAGTGTATTCTTCCAGAAAGATTAAAATTACCCTTTCAGGAATATGTTCGATCCAACACTATCCCCAATCTTCTTCTTGCAGGTGGGGCTGGTGTTGGAAAAACTACCATTGCTAAAGCAATGTGTAATCAGATTGGATGTGATTATATTGTTATCAACGGATCTGATGAATCAGGAATTGATACTTTTCGTACAAAAATAAAACATTATGCCTCGTCTATGTCACTATCGGGTGGGAGAAAGGTTATTATTATTGATGAAGCCGATTATCTAAACCCCAATTCCACCCAACCAGCATTGCGCAATGCAATGGAGGAATTTGCACGAAATTGTTCCTTCATCTTCACATGTAATTTCAAACAACGAATCATTGAACCTCTACACTCCAGATGTTCTGTAGTTGAATTCACCCTAAAGAATACTGAAAAACAAAGCATGGCGGCATCATTTTTTGATCGTGTCCAAGGGATTCTAAAATCAGAAAATGTTGAATATGATAAGAAAGTTTTGGCTGAATTCATCAAAAAGTTTTTCCCAGACTTCAGACGAATTATTAATGAACTTCAGCGATATTCTCAATTTGGTAAAATCAACACTGGCATTCTTGCACATCTTGGTGATGTTGAAATTAATCAAGTGGTCCAGTATATGAAAGAAAAAGATTTTGGATCCTTGAGAAAGTGGGTGGCAAGTCATGAAATTGAACCACAAGTCTTTTATCGAAAGATCTATGATAATCTCTATGAAATTTTAAAGAAAGAATCTATTCCACAAGCAGTCCTTCTTCTTGCTGATTATCAATATAAGCAAGCATTTGTTGCAGATCATGAAATCAATACTATGGCATGTCTTACTGAACTCATGATTCAATGTGAATTTCTATGATGGATGCCTCCACAATCGCAACTTTTGTTAAAACCCACCTAAACATCCCTAGAATTGGAATGCTCATCAATTCCATTGATGGTGATCTAGATGAATCACAATATAGATTTTTAAAAGGTCGCATTATTGAAATGTCCTTACAGGAATATAGTAAAGGAAAAATTCAATATATTGGTCAATGTGGTGTTGATTGTATTATCCCTGAATTAGATGATGTTGGTATAGAAGTCAAATTTATCAAAGATAAAATTTATACCAAACATGGATCCTTATACCCCACCACAACAATCAAACTCTACAACACCAATGGTGGATCAGGGACCCCAATACTCCCACCAGATTATGCAAATTTTTTACTCTGTCTCTCTAATAGAGGGATAATCCTTGTCACAAAAGATGTTTTTAACAATGAATCAAATATTTCTATCCTTCCAGATGGAATCTCTACCACATTTCCAACACACCAATCAATTATTCTAGCGGGGATTTGTGATATAGACATTCCCTATACTCCCATCATAACCATAAAACAATTACTAGAATCTGTATTCATAGACTATATAAACTCGATACCAACAACACCACCAAACCCATTGGAAAATTTTTTTAAGAGGTAATTGTGTCAATTCTCGGAACAGCGATATTTGATGAGACGGGTCAATATCGATACACTCTAACACGATCTTGGTCTTCATTGGAAAATAATGGGATTGTTAATTGGATCATGCTTAACCCATCTACTGCAGATGAATTTCAAGATGATCCAACTATAAGAAGATGTATATCCTTTACAAAAGAATGGGGGTATAATGGTCTTATCATAACTAACCTCTATGCATTTCGATCAACGGACCCGAATGTATTATTAGGGGTTGAAGACCCGATAGGAAAAGATAATATCACACATATTATCGATGCTGTTTCACAATCTAAATTAACCATTGGTGCATGGGGTGCTTTTAAAATAGGGGTTCCTGATGAGATTTATGATATCCTTACACAAATAGAATTGTGGTGTTTAGGAACAACTAAATCTGGATGTCCAAAACATCCTCTCTATGTTAAAGGTACAACTAAACCTCAGAGATTAATATTACCATGAACCCATTTGATTTTGTCAAACAGATACAATCAGGTAAGCAGGATCTTATGAAAGATCCTCAATGTGAGGGTGAATATGTTCCATTTATCACTAATAAAACACTCTCCTATGAATTAGATTGTCTTATGCAAGCAAACGAGATGAATATGCGTCATCATCTCGATAAAAAACTACAATTTCACTATCTTATAAATATCATTCGCAAGAAAACTAGACCTTACCATAAGTTTGTCAAACCAGAAACGAATGAGCATATTGAAGTAATTAAAACACTCTTTGAATGCTCAAACGTCAAGGCGTATGAAATACTTCGGGTTCTTACACGTGAACAACTTGAAGTGATTCAAAAAGTAACAGACGTGGGAGGTAAACAAAAAACATCATGACATAATGGATGGTGAATTATGATTGATCCATCAACTCTCATAGAAGTTTCTCTTCCGACCCCAGATGACTTTCATAAGGTTCGTGAAACATTAAGTCGTATAGGGGTTCCCTCACAAAATGACAAAATCCTCTATCAATCTTGTCATATTCTTCATAAAGGTGGAAAATCATCTCCTGTCGTTAAGAGGGGGAAGTATTATATCTGTCATTTTAAAGAATTGTTTGCACTAGATGGAAAACCCTCAACTATTACTGAGAGTGACATTTCTCGTCGTAATACCATTGCAAAACTTCTTGAGGAATGGGGGTTGGTAAAGATTATAAATGAATCTATCATTACAGAAACCTGTCCTCTTCATCACATTAAAATTTTATCATATGGTGAAAAACCAGAATGGAAATTGGTTCCCAAATATACTATTGGTAAAAAGATACCAAAATAACCTAATTACATATCAATTTATTTTAAGGGGATGTCTTCCTATGTTTGACATCCCTTTTTTATTTGGCAAACATTAAAATTAGATTAAAATAAAATTAAATTTTCTTCATGAAGATTTCTTCATCAAAAACTACCCCTTCAAAACCCCAATAAATAGATACATTTTTACGTTTCAAAATCATAATCATCGCTCTGGCACTGCTTATGATTGCATTAGACTATATATCTTCTATAAGGTCTTATAGAAACCTAGGACTTCTAGATATTCTAAATAAAGTCTTTGCCGAAGCGAGCACAGCGAGCGAGGCAATGCGAAGCACAAATGATAACTCCTATAATAATGGTGTACTATGTTTAAATTCAAAGACATTCTCCCCTATATTCATAATCGATTTATCATTCCATCTCATAAAATTACTATTAAAAATAAAGAGTTTGGTTATGGATATTATCATGACCCCGATCATCAATTACTCTTTTCATCATTTCAAATACTAGTAGATTATGTTGAAATAGATTGTCAATTAGGTTCTAATGAAAATCTCAATACCCCACTACAAAATCTTTATGAAGTATTAAATTATATACCAGGAATCTGTTGGTTTCTTCCACCAACAAGAAATGCTATGCAGGGGTTATTGAGACTTAAATGGGAAATGTCATTAACCGATCATCCATCACAATCTGAATCAGCAGCAGCGTTCTATAAACTCTATAAATTTTGGGTACATGATAGACCACAACGCATTGATCCTTTGGATCTTATTTCAAATGATGAATCTGAATCATTTCTATCATCAATAACACCTGGACAACCCATAAAATTTTCAAAATCATATTCAAAACAATTACAACAAACACAAGAATTGCAAGATAAATATAACGCTGAAGATGATGCAATGCTTCAATTACTCATGAAATATCGTCGTTGCTTATGGGTGTAATATGAAATTATCAACACATTTCTCATTAGCCGAATTTACTCGATCAGATGTCGCTACTAGACTTGGTATTGAAAATATCCCCACTCAAACCCATCTTGCTTGTTTAAAAGTCCTTTGTGAAGAGGTTCTAGAACCCATTCGTTCTCATTTTAATAAACCCATTAGAATTAATTCAGGTTATCGTTCATTGGCACTCAATATGGCAATTAATCCCATGACTACAACACTTGACCGTCTTAGTAAACATTGTCTTGGTCAAGCAGTTGATTTTGAAATTGATGGAGTTTCTAACTATGATGTTGCAGTGTGGTGTAAAGAAAATCTACCAGAATATCATCAAATCATTCTAGAATTTTATGTTCCTGGACAACCTAATTCTGGGTGGGTTCATATTTCCTATGTGGTAGGAAATCAGAAAAAAGAATGTTTGACTGCTCATAAGGTTAATGGTAAATTAACCTACACACCTGGTCTACTTGCATAATCTTTTTCATTGTGTTATAATTTTCTATCTTATTGTTATGGAGGAATGGTATGGTTAATCCCATGATTGATGATGTTTTGCAATTTCAGGTGACAAGTGAACAATTATCATTATATGATGACGCTGCACCCAAAGATGTTCCAGAATTATATTCCAACCTTATTCGTGAAGAGTTTAAAGAACTTCAAGAAGCACTATTATCAACAGATCAAGCCCATATCCTTAATGAAGCATTAGATTTAATATGGGTGACCATTGCATTTTGTAATGCAAAGGGATTTAATACTAGTGCTGCTTGGAAAGTTCTTACTAATGCAAATATGGCTAAATTACAGAAGGATCCTCACACAGGAAAGTTGCTTAGAAATGAGCATGGAAAGATACAGAAACCCAAGGATTGGAAAAAACCTGATTATTCACCGTTTGTTACTATGTAAATGGAGGTTATAATGGTTAAATTGTTATTGTTTAATAATGGTCTTCAAGTTGTGGGTGAGTTTACTGAAGTTGACAAGCAATTGGGTAAGGTGACTATGAAGAAACCTGTTCAATTGATTATCGGTCCACGATCAGAGGAGGAAGCCGCACAAGGTAAAATGGGTATGGCATTTACCCCATTTATGCAATACACGGAAGAGTGGTCTTCTGGAGTTGTGTTTTCTGCGAATGATATTCTGAGTGTCCTCACACCAGCAACAGAATTGTTGAATAACTATAATTCAAATTTTGGTAGTGGATTGGTTATTCCTGGATCTGGATCCGGGCTTGTTCTTCCTAATGGACGTTAATTCACAACTATATTATGAAATTCTATACACATGTTGCCTGCAGAGGCAATTACATTTATTATCGTGGTGTAGAAGATGGTAGGCGGGTACGATTAAAGAAAGAGTACTCACCTACCCTCTTTGTCCCCTCCCATTCTCCACTTTCAACAACTTGGAAAGATCTTAATGGTAATCCTGTTGATACATTAAACTTTTCTTCCATCTATGAAGCACGTGAGTACCTTCAAAAATATAATGATGTTGAAGGCTTCACCATTTATGGGAATTCCAATTTTCAATACACCTTTATTTCAGACCAACACCCAGAAGAAAATATTGAATGGAATATTTCAGATGTGGTTGTTGCATATATTGATATTGAGGTTGGTACAGAGCATGGAATGCCAACTATTGATAAATGCGAAAACCCCATTACTGCTATTACAATAAAACTTTCTAATAGATCATACTATGATGTATTTGGTTGTGGTAATTACACACGACATAGGGATGATATTAAGTATCATCATTGTAATGATGAATGTGATTTAATAGAACAATTTCTTGAATTCTGGAAACAAGAATATCCAGATGTTATCACTGGATGGAATGTCAAAACATTTGATATTCCGTATATTGTAGGTCGTATTTGTGCGCTTCCTTTATTTGGGGAAGAAAAAGCACGTTGGTTGTCACCATGGGGTAAAATTTCTCTTAAACAAGAACAATTTTATGATAAAGATCAGCATGTCTTTGAACTTCTTGGAATATCTACCCTAGATTACATGCAATTGTTTAGAAAATATGCATCGAACTACAGTCAGGAATCTTATAAATTAGATCATATTGCTCATGTGGAGTTAAAAGAGAGAAAGTTAGATTACTCTGAGTATGACAACCTTCATGATCTTTATAGAAAAAACTATCAGAAGTTTATTGAATATAATATTAGAGACGTTGAACTTGTTGAGAAATTAAATGCAAAGGGTCGTTTGATCGACCTGGCTCTCACCCTTGCATATGATAATAAAACAAATTATGAAGATGTGTTTAGTCAAGTTCGTATGTGGGATGTGATTTGTTATAATCACTTGAGGAAAAAGAATATTGTTATTCCACCAAAAAAATCACACACAAAAAATCAAGCATATGAGGGTGCATATGTAAAAGATCCCCAAGTAGGCCGCCATCGGTGGGTTGCTTCATTCGATTTGAATAGTTTGTATCCACACTTGATTATGCAATATAATCTTTCGCCAGAAATGTTGATTGAACCATCTCACTATACAGATGAGATGAGAGAATTGTTGCGCCAGAATATCAATGTTGACATGTTTTTAGAAAAAAAATTGGATCTATCTTTTTTAGATGGATACACGATTACACCAAATGGTCAATTTTTTAGAACCACAAAACAGGGGTTCTTGGCAGAAATTATGCAAACGATGTATGATGCACGAGTCATCTATAAAAAGAAACAAATTGATGCACAAAAAAAAAAGAATCTTGTAGTGATCCATCTCGTATAAAGGAATTAGAAAATCTCATTTCTAGATACATGAATCTACAACTTGCTAAAAAGGAAGGGTTGGTTTCAGCATATGGAGCAATGGGTAATGAATATTTTAGGTTCTTTGATGTTCGTATTGCGGAAGCGGTTACTCTTGCTGGTCAATTAAGTATTCGTTGGATTGAAAAGAAACTTAATGAGTTTATGAATTCATTATTGAAAACTTCTAATAAAGATTATGTACTTGCTTCTGACACAGATTCAATCTATCTAAATTTGGGCCCACTTGCAAAAATGGTGTATGGTGAAAATACACCAGAAACACCACAGATGATTGAATGGATGGATAAATCGTGTCAAAAAATTAATCAGTTTATAGATAAGTCTTATTCTGAATTAGCAGAATATGTTCATGCATACCAACAAAAGATGCAGATGAAACGAGAAAGTTTGGTTGATACTGCTATTTGGACTGCTAAGAAACGTTATATCTTGAATGTGTGGGATCAAGAGGGGGTTCGATATAAAGAACCTGATTTAAAAATCCAGGGATTGGAAGCCATCAAATCATCAACACCGTCGGCATGTAGAGATAAAATTAAACAAGCGATAAAAATTATTATGACTGGTACAGAGGAAGATTTGGTCTCATTCATAGATAAGTTTAGAGTGGAATTTAAAACATTTCCTCCTGGAGATATTGCATTTCCTAGAACAGTTAATGGATTGGAAACTTATAAAGATAAGAATAGTGTATATATAAAAGGAACCCCAATACATGTTAAGGCGTCATTGATATATAATAATTTTATACTAGAACAAAAACTTGAAGACACATATGAATTGATACGGAGTGGTGAGAAAATAAAATTCATCTCTCTTCAAACACCAAATGTTTTGGGATCTCCTGTTATTGCATTTGTTACCCGTATCCCGAAAGAATTAAAACTTGAACACATTATAGACTATCGTATTCAATTTGAAAAAAGTTTTATTGAACCCCTTAGAATTGTTCTAGATAAAATAGGATGGCACACTGAAAAGGTTGTAACTTTGGAGAGTTTTTTTGGATGACACTGCATGAAATTTACACCGAAACAAATTATCATGAAGTATCACTTGTGCACTGTACACGGTGTGGTGGAGAGTATTCTCCTTATGATTTAATTTTATTAGATATAGGTATTTGGGTTTGTCCACTTGAGTCATGTAAAGGAACATGGGGGGTTTCAATATTTCCAATTATTGTTACTGAAGAATAGGAGTAGGTATGAAGTTAACTATTGAAGAAATAGCACAGGCAGCGCATGAGACCAATAGAGCATATTGTCATTCCATAGGTGATTATACACAACCTGCTTGGAAGTTTATTACACAAGAAGGTAGGTCGGTAACTATTGATGGAGTAGAATTTCATCTTAAGAATCCAGATGCATCACCTAGGGCTTCTCATGAAAATTGGATGAAAAAGAAAATAGAACAGGGATGGAAATATGGTGAAACTAGAAATGATGTTATGAAGACTCATCCCTCTCTTGTCCCATATGAGAAACTTTCTCAAGAACAACGAACCAAGGATATTCTTTTTTCATCTGTTGTTGCAACACTCAAATCATTCTAAGAGGGTATTATGTCATTAATGGACCGAATGAAAAAACAAATCGTCGCTTGCGACGCCGTCTTGCCCGTCACACGGGGTATTATGTCATTAATGGACCGAATGAAAAAACAATCTACAATTGAGATTTCGGGATCATTAGAAGATTCTGAAATCTTTGGTGAACGTCAGGTTATACCCACCGAAATTCCAATCTTGAATATTGCGCTTCAGGGTAGACTGGATGGAGGATTAACTTCAGGAGTTACACAGATAGCAGGACCTTCTAAACATTTCAAATCTATGATTGCGTTGTTTATGATGCGGTCTTTTCAGAAGAAATATGATGATGGTGCTGTGTTGTTTTATGATTCTGAATTTGGAACCCCTAAGGGGTATTTTAAGTCTTTTGGTATTGATATGGATCGTGTTCTACATTCACCCATTGTTGATGTTGAGCAATTGAAACATGATATTATGGTTCAACTGAAGGAATTCAAGCGTGGGGAAAAGGTTTTGATTGTAATTGATTCTTTGGGTCAATTAGCATCTTCAAAGGAAGTTGATGATGCTATAGAGGGGAAGTCAGTAGCAGATATGACTAGAGCAAAGTCCATTAAATCATTGTTTAGAATGGTCACCCCACATTTGAGAATCAAGGATATTCCTTTGATAGTTATCAATCACACATATAAAGAGATTGGTATGTATCCGAAGGATATTGTTGGGGGTGGTACTGGTAGTTATTTTGCTGCCGATACAATTTGGATTATTGGTAGACAACAGGAGAAAGTTGAGGGTGAGGTTGCAGGATATAATTTTGTATTGAATGTTGAGAAGTCACGGTATGTTAGAGAAAAATCTAAGTTTAGTTTAACCGTTATGTTTGAGGGGGGAATAGAGACGCACTCTGGATTACTTGAGTTGGCTTTAGAAGGTGGGTTTGTAACAAAACCATCCCCTGGTTGGTATGTTAAAAAAGGAACTCCCAACAAAGTTCGTGAATCTGAGACAAAAACTGAATCATTTTGGAAAGATATTTTAAAGGATGGGGCATTCAATGAATTTATTAGAAAAAAGTGTGAAGTGGCTTATGGGGATATTATCGAGGTTAAGGAAGAAGAATAATAATCCTCTACCACAAGAAAATATTCATTATGAATTTTTTACGATTACTTTAGGTCAAGAAAGCGTTGATGCGATTAAAATTATTGACGGACCCTATAAGGATGTGGTATATTATTATGGGCGAGTAAAGGTGGTACCTCCAGAAGTACCAGACTCTCCGGCAGTTCTTTCTTTTGATTATCACACACATATCATCCCCTCTGGTCTAACACACATTGACCTAGGGTCTTTTGAATTTAAGCAATTTGTTGGTGATATTTTGATGTCGATTTTACTTCATAATGAACAAGGTGAATATGCTACGATTAGAGAGCACGATACTCAAGAATCTGATCTATAATGAATCATTTATGAGGAAGGTTATACCCTTCCTCAAATTAGAATATTTCAAAGAACAAACAGAACGACTGTTGTTCAAGCACATTTCTCTTTTCATAGAAAAATACAAATCCCCACCTACCTTTGAAGCATTGGTAATTGAAATTACCGAATCAACTTCAGTCAAAGAAGAACAAATATCAGATGCAGTAGAGTTATTAAAAGATATCCATGGAGATAGATCAGAACCAACAGATATTCCATGGTTGGTTTCTCAAACAGAGAAATTCTGTAAAGACTCTGCATTACATAATGCAATCTTGGAAGCCGTCTCTATTATGGATGAGAGTAGTAGAGAAAAGAAAAAACCAAAAGAAAGTATTCCTGAAATATTACAACAGGCACTTGCTGTTTCATTTGATCCAAATGTAGGTCATGATTACCTACTTCAATCTGATGGACGATATGAATCTTATCATAAAAAAGAAAAGAAACTTCCATTTGATCTTGAATTTTTTAACAAGGTCACTAAGGGTGGATTTTCCATTAAAACATTGAATGTGTTTCTTGCGGGAACTGGTGTTGGTAAAACTCTCGTTATGTGTCATATGGCTGCAGCAGCACTTGCACAAAATCATAATGTTTTATACATCACTCTTGAAATGTCGGAAGAAAAAATTGCTGAGAGAATTGATGCAAATCTATTAAATGTTCCACTTGATGATTTACAGAATATTACTAAACAAGATTATGATAGAAGATTTTCTACCCTGAAACAAAAAACACATGGTAAATTGATCATTAAAGAATATCCTACTGCTTCTGCATCATTCCATCATTTTAGAGGATTATTGAATGAGTTAGCATTGAAGAAAACATTCAAACCAGATTTAATTATTGTGGATTATTTGAATATTTGTGCATCCTCACGTATTAAGAAGGGTGGTAGTACAAATAGTTATGAATATATAAAAGCAATTGCAGAAGAACTTAGGGGGTTAGCGGTGGAATGTTCTGTTCCTCTCATTACAGCCACTCAAACCACAAGAAGTGGATTTGATAATACTGATCTTGAATTAACTGATACATCTGAATCATTTGGTCTTCCTGCTACAGCAGACTTTTTTGCTGCAATTATTAGTACAGAAGAATTGGAAAAGATGAATCAATTCATGATTAAACAATTAAAAAATAGATACAATGATAAAACCACCAATAAAAGATTTGTTATAGGCGTCGATAAATCTAAAATGAGATTATATGATGTGTCTCAATCAGCGCAACAAGGATTGCAGGATTCTGGTCAGGTAAAAGAAGATACCGATAAGACACAAAGAAAACCATTTGAAAGAAAACCAATGGATAGGAAAACATTTTCTAGTTTTAAGGTGTAATATGCATAGTTATATTTCTGTTTATGATAATGTTCTTTCATCAACTTTCTGTGAATCTCTTATAAAAAAATTTGAATTAAATTCCAACCACGAACAGCAGTTGACAGAATGGGAAAATAGACGTTTTATGGAAGTGAATATCACGTCTAATATTACATGGGAAAAAGAAAATGATGTACTGGTGCGGACTACAAAACAATTATGGAAGCAATATGCCGACCAGTATAAAATATTATTAGAGTCTCAATGGCCAAAGGTATTTGGGTTTGAGCAGTTTAGAATGAAGAGGTACTTACCTAATAATATCGATCAGTTTTCTTTTCATACAGATGTTGGTAGTTATTCTTCTTCAAGGAGATTTCTTTCTTTTCTTTGGTACCTGAATACTGTTGAAGAGGGGGGTCGTACTTGTTTTGCATATTCACCAAATGATCAACCATTTGCAACAGTTCCAGCAATTCAGGGGAGAGTCCTTATATTCCCGCCACTGTGGACCCATCCACATTGGGGAGAAAAGGTAATTAGTGGACCTAAGTATATCATTTCAGGATATTTACATTACCTCTAAATAATTATATGTATGCCGAATTTAACAGATTTATCCGATGTTAATGAGTTATATATCACATTTTTACTCTCTAATCAGTCTTGGCCTAATGAAGAAATAAAAGACATTTATGAAAGAAAGTGTCAAAGTATTGGTGAGGTAGAATCTCTTTTACAAATTGAACGCGCTCGTTGTATGGCAAACGTTTTTGTTACCTGGGCAGAAACTAATGGGTATTCTTCTCCCATAATAAGCACATGGTGGACTGGTCGTCACGGCACACTTCAAACTATCATACAGAAAGATATCGATTGTAGAAAAAATCCAACAGATATTTTAGTTAAATTTTCATCAGGTCCATCTGATGGATACCTTGGTATGTCTGCAAAATCAACACGTGGTAAATCAGATATAAGTTTTAAAAATTTAGGAATTGGTTCTGTTGAAGAAGATTTGAATGTCGATATAAGTTCTATTGTTAATAGAATATCGGATGATGCGGTTAGAGAGTTGTGTTTACCAGAATCAATGGAAGAAAGAAAACTGTTTATTCGTAGTAATCCTTCTGTTCGTGATGTAACTAGACGTATTGGTGTTCAGATATTGGAAAAAATGCGTGATATATTATATGATAGGTTGAAAGAATTTGATGATACCTATTTGAAACATTATATACTGGATACGTGGTTGAATGCTTCCGCTGATAAATATCCACCTTATGTTAAGGTAACTGGGTTAGGAAATAAACTAGGATCTATTTGTGCCAGAGTAGAGCATCCATTAGAAAATGAAAAAGTTCTCTCATTAATGTCTGGTCAAATTTATATTGAAAAGTATGGTTTTGCTAGTGTTGGGGTGAGTGGGTCAAATAAAAAGGTTATGAAAATACGCGCTAAGTATAGTTCTGAAAAATTAGCATCTTCATTAAAATTTATGGGGGATCCGTGGTAACAGATTTTACTGCCTATATCACAGAAGAAAAGGATGAAAAGAATATTCACCTTGAACACCTTGAAGATTTATCCCTTAACAAAGGTATCCATGGGGTGAATGATTCTATTGATTTTCTAACTTCTTTAATGAATATGTTATCTGGTCATTCAAAGGTTGGTATGAATATCACCACAAAATGGGATGGTGCACCTGCTGTTGTTGTTGGAATGAATCCAGAAAATGGAAAGTTTTTTGTTGGTACAAAGAGTGTATTTTCAAAAACACCAAAAATTAATTACACAGAACAGGACATTGACGCGAATCATGATTCACAAGAATTAAGAGAAAAACTCAAAATTTGTTTGAGATACCTTCCAAAATTAGGAATCAAGAATATTTTACAGGGGGATATTCTTTTTACTGAGGGTGATGTTCATATTAAAGAGATTGAACACACATCATATATTACCTTCACTCCTAACACCATTACATATGCTATCCCACAAAACTCTATATTAGCAGAAAGGATACAACGGGCAAAACTCGGAATAGTTTTTCATACTGAGTATACAGGTGAAACCTTTCAATCATTAAAAACGTCATTTCATGTTGATCTTGGATACCTTCATCACACTAAAGAAGTTTGGTTTAGAGATGCCAGTTTTATTGACCAATCTGGGACAGCAACATTCACACAAGATGAAACCAAAATGATGATTGGTATCATTGATGAGATTAAACGAATTTTTAACTCACTTAATCACAAAGTATTACAGCAGATTTCTCTTAGTGATACCTATCGCGATTTAATAAAAATATATAACAACAGTGTTATCCGAAATGGTCAGGGTATTAAAAACACTATTGTTCATACTAATGAATTAATACGATGGATTGATGATAGATTGAGTGTCAAGATCAGGGAAGCAAAGAAACCAGAAACACAAAGAAAGCGTATACAAGAAAAGACAAACATTATCGGATTCTTTCATTTGCATAATCAAGACATTAAACTTATTTTTGACTTGCAAAATGCTATAGTCTCTGGTAAACTATTAATACTTCATAAATTATCTCTTGCAGAAACTACAAAAAGTTTCATTCAAACTGAATCTGGATATAAGGTTACAAGACCAGAGGGGTTTGTTGCAGTTGATAGATTAGGATCAGCAGTAAAACTTGTTGATCGATTGGAATTTTCAAAGCACAATTTTAATACAAATAGAAATTGGAAGAAATAATTTAACAATGTTATGGTGACATTATGGAAAAACGTGATTTGATCATTGGTGCGGTAACTGGCTATTCATTCCAACACATCGCTCCTTGGGTAAATTCCCTTGATATGTCTGGGTTCAAAGGTATCAAAGCACTACTTGCATATAATATGGATGCTTCCACTGCACAAGAATTGACTAATAGGGGATATGTTATTCTTGGGTTTCATAAAGATGAACAGGGAAATTTAACATATCCCAAAACACAATTCTCAATTGTGGTTGAACGGTTCCTTCATTATTATCTTTTTTTAGAGAACCCAACGAACCCCAATAATATTCGTTATGTTCTTTCAACAGATGTTCGAGATGTTATCTTTCAAAGAAATCCAAGTTTGTTTTTTGATGAATGTGAACGGATAGAATCAGAAACCGCATGTTCAATTATTGCTTCTTCAGAGGAAATTGCTTATAAACATGAGGGTTGGGGTGCAAATAATATGGAGCAATCTTTTGGTAAAGCATTTTATGAGAGACATAAAGACAAAACAATTTATAATTGTGGTGTGATAGCGGGCAAATTTCAAACATTTATGGGGTTGTGCAAGACTCTCTATCTGATGTCTTCTGGTGCTCCCCAGTTTGTTCCTGGTGGTGGTGGACCCGACCAAGCCGCATTGAATTTATTGTTAGATACACCCGCTTATTCAAATATCACCCTTCATACAAACCATGATTTGTCCTGGGCAGCACAATTGGGGACCACCATGGATCCAAATAAAATAGGAGCATACCTACCATTTTTGCAATCATCGACACCAAAAATAGATACGGAAAAGGGGTTGATTGTTTCTGTCAGTGGTGAACCATATACCATTGTTCATCAATGGGATCGTGTCCCCGCTGTTCGATCAATTGTGGAAAGGAAGTACATATAATGTCAACAGTAGACCAACCAGAAGAAAATAAACAATTACAACCCGTTCAAGAAAATAAATTTGTTAAGAAAAAATTATTATTCGTTGTACATCGGTATGCCCCATATCCAGGTGGATCCGAAAATTACGTTCGTGATATGGCAGAAACAGCATTCTTTAGGGGGCATGATGTTACAGTGTTTGCGGGGGAACATAAAGGAATGCACAACGATGTGCCAGTTACTTCTGATGCAACTATTCTATATAAAGATTGGGATCTTATTATTGTTCATGGTGGTGATGTAGCAGTTCAAAATTTCGTTTTGGAAAGAGCAGATAGATTAGGAGGACCTGTTCTGTATTTGCTTATCCTCCCATCAAACTCACCTACTTGTGTTGGTGCCTTACATAAGGCATCTTACTTGGGATGCTCCACCTTTGCTGATTACAGACATGTTCAAGGATTTAGTGTTGGTCACAAAGCGGTCAGGGTTCGTCATGGGATCAATATTAATCAATCCATTGGTCCAAGAGGGTTTCGTGAAAAATATGGAATTGACACCAAGTATATGTTTCTCTCTTGTGGTGGGTTTTGGCCAAACAAGGGATTTGAAGAATTAATTGATACTTTCAATTCTATCAATAGAGATGATGTAACACTTGTACTTACTGGATACGATAATAGACATAATCTCATGCCACCTGATACCAAGAGAGTTAAGACTTTAATGTTACATACTAGATCCATGATGCTTTCTGCTTTACGAGAATCGGATTTGTATATTTTAAATTCTACTTCTGAAGGATTTGGATTGGTTCTATTAGAATCTATGTTGAATGGAACTCCCTGGGCGGCCAGGAATATTGCCGGAGCGGAGACACTTAGAGAATATGGATTCACCTATACAACCCAAGATGAACTTTCAAACTATATGAAATCTTTTTATGGTGTTCCGCAAGAAGATTTGGTTACCGCACAAAATTATGTCATTGGAACACACCAGATATCACATACTGTTCAGGATATTTTGAGGATAATATCGTGAAATTGACTTTTGGTATTTGTACATCCCTAGAAGATCCATCAAGAGTTGACCGAGTTATATCAAGTATACAAGATCTACATCTAGAGGATGGATCAGAAATTATCATAGCAGGACCCAATTCGGGAAAATGGATCACTCATAAAAAAAATCTTCTTGCTAGGGTTGCTAAAAATGATGTCATTGTTATTTTGCATGATTATTACTTATTTGATCCTAAATGGTATATCGCATATGAGAAATTTGGGTATGACTGGGACGTGTGCTCTAATCCACAATTTCTCTTGAATGGTAACAGACACTTTACTGATTGGGTAACGTGGGATAATAAAAACTATCCTCGATACACTTCATTAGATTATTCCATTCATAGTGAAACAAAAAGTCAATATATTAGTGGTGGTTTTTTTCTTGTAAAGAAACAGTTTCTTTTGAATAATCCTTTTGATGAAAATATACCAGAGGGTTCACCTGAAGATGTAGAATGGTCATTTAGAATTCGTAATGATTCAAAAATACTTTGCAACCCCTTTGCAATCGTTATACATAACAAAGAACATCGTGATTGTGGTAAAGTGGGATTCCCGTTCACACAATCTATACATTGCAAATTAGAAACATACAAGAGGATAATTGGGTATCATGAATAAATTGGTTATTTTTGATCTTGATGGTGTGTTAGTTGATTCTCGCAAAATTCATTTTGCGGCGCTTAACCAGGCACTAATGGACATTGATCCAAAGTATACAATTTCATGGGATGAACATTTATCACAATATGATGGTCTTCCGACTACAAAAAAACTAAAAATGCTTACTGAGAAAAAATCTCTCTCTCCTGTATTGTATGATACAGTGTGGAAGTCAAAACAAAACTACACAATAGAATTGTATAGTGGTCTTTCACAAGATAATAATCTCATATTTCTATGTGAAAAATTAAGAATGAATGGTATAAAAATTGCCGTGGCATCAAATAGCATTCGTGAAACAATGAAAATTGCTCTGCTTCGTAAAGGATTGATGGATTTTGTTGACTACTTCATTAGCAATGAGGATGTTTCTTCACCCAAACCATTTCCAGAGATGTACTGGAAGTGTATGATTGCACTTCGTGCTGATGTTTTACATACAGTTATTATTGAAGACTCTCATATTGGTCGCGCAGGTGCTATTTCATCGGGTGCACATCTTATTCCCATTGGTGGACCCGAAGACTTAAATGAAAATGTTATTGATTCTGTAATTGAATACCTGGAAGGATCAAAAAAACCTTCTGTTCCTTGGAGGAATAAGAAAATGAATGTACTCATTCCTATGGCAGGACATGGTTCTCGGTTTTCGCAAGCGGGATATACATTCCCCAAACCTCTCATTGAAGTGAATGGTAAACCGATGATTCAAGTTGTGGTAGAAAATTTGAACATTGATGCTCATTATATTTTTTTGGTGCAAAAATCACATTATGAACAATATCAACTTCAATATATGTTGAACATGATTGCGCCTGGATGTGATATTGTACAAGTTGATGGTGTTACTGAGGGTGCTGCTTGTACAACATTACTTGCAAAGAACCTTATAGATAATAATGAACCATTAGTGATTGCAAATTCAGATCAATATGTTGAATGGGATTCCAATGAATGTCTTTATGCATTTACTGCTGATGGTGTAGATGCTGGTATACTTACATTTACATCAGTTCATCCAAAGTGGTCTTATGCAAGATTGGATGAGAGGGGATTTGTTGCAGAAGTTGCTGAGAAAAAACCCATCTCAGATCTTGCAACCGTTGGTATATATTATTGGAAGCGTGGATCAGATTATGTGAAGTATGCAGAACAAATGATTAACAAAAACATTAGGACCAATAATGAATTTTATGTATGTCCTGTATTTAATGAAGCGATTGGTGATGGAAAGTTGGTTCGGGTAAAAAATATACATAGAATGTGGGGTATAGGAACACCAGAAGATTTAACCACCTATTTGGAAGCACATAAGAAGTAATGAAAACCATTATTGAAATAGGTGCTCATTCTGGAGTAGAGACTACTTTATTCTTACAAGATATCACTGCACAGGTGTATGCATTTGAACCTAATCAGTTAAGATTTAAAAATCTGTTGCGGTTATCATATAATTATCCAAGACTTCATGTCCTTCCTTTTGCTGTAGATTGGGGGGATAATCAAGAACCCCTTTTTCATGATGAAGATGATAGCAATGATTCATTGAATCCAATGGGAAATAAGTTTTCTGGTAAGAAATTTACACTCACATGGACCATGCGATTAGATACTTTTGTTGAGTTGTATGATATAAGTACGATTGATTATTTAAGGATTGATGCACCATTTTCAGAAGAAGCCTGTTTGAATAGTTTGGGGGATCGGTCTTCTATTTTAGAAAAAGGAAGAGTGAAGTGTTATGGTCATAAAGATGAAGTATTAACTTGGTTGTATGATAATAACTTTTCTTTTAAACAGGACACACTATCAAATTGTGTAACACATCCTGAAATAGCATTTTGGAGGTAGTATGTATCAGTATAAATGTAAATTTATTCGCGTTATTGATGGAGATACTGTTGCTCTTGACATTGATTTGGGATTTAATGTTTGGTTAAAGATGCCTGTTCGATTGGGTGGAATTAATGCACCAGAGTTGAGAGGTAAAACTGCACTACAAGGTCAAAAATCTAAAGACTTTCTGACTGATTTATTTAATAGTTCTTACGATTATATCACTGTAGAAACACAGATTAAGGATAAAGATAAGTATGGAAGGGTGTTGGGTGTTATTAAATTATGGAAGAATTCTTCATCAGTTATAGTCAATGAAGAAATGATAAATTCAGGAAATGCTGTAGTTTATGAGGATTAATCATGAGAATTGTTATTGAAATTGGTGCAAATAATGGTGATGATACTGCTCGATTGGTTCAAGATGCAGATGTCATGTATGCATGTGAACCAGATCCAGCACTTATCAATGTTCTACTCTCTCGGTTTGTCACACAACCAAAATTAAAGATATGGCCATATGCAATAGATTTGAATGAGGGTATCAAAGAACTTCATATTATGGAACATGAACGAGGAATTAATAGTCTGTATCCACTTCATCCAAATTTGTTACAAACCCCTCTTCAAAAGCACTGGCAATATCAAAGAGGAATGACACACAAAATCTCTATTGAAACAAAACGATTGGATACTTTGATCAAACAAAACAATATTCCCCATATTGATTATATGTGGATTGATGCGCAGGGTAATGATCTAATCGTTTTAAAAAGCATGGGTGATTATATCAACATACTTCGTGCGGGTAGACTAGAATGTACTTATAAAGTTCCAATCTATGAAGGAGTGGACAATTCATATGAATCTGTAGTTCAATTTTTAGAACAACATGGGTTCAACCATGCTATTGAATATGTTCATCAAGACGAAAGTGAAGTTGATGTGAAGTTTTGGAGATCGGAAAATGATGGAATCAATCCCCAGTAAGTATTTTGCAAATGAAGTCCAATTAGATTGGAATAACAAAAGATTGACAAAGATTCTTAGTTTATTTGGTCATGATTGGTTCCAGGGTAAAAGAATTTTAGAGGTTGCATGTGGTCGAGGATTTTTTGGACGTGAACTTTCTAAACATGGTGCAAACGTCACATTTACGGATGCTAGACAATTGTTTGTTGACACATTAATACATGATGGATATAACGCTATTGTTATGGATCAGGATAAGGATTGGTCTGTAAATGATACGTTTGATTTAGTTATTCACTTTGGTGTTCTTTATCATTTGGATGATTGGAAAAAGGATTTGAAATTTGCTATTAAAACCTCACCACTCATTCTCTTGGAATCGGAAGTAGTAGATAGTATAGATCCTACCTATGAAAAGAAATTCCAAGAGGAAGATGCCTATGATCAGGCATTCAACAGGACAGCAACTAAATTCTCAGATATTCATGTTGAATCATATTTAAAAGAATTGGGGGTCATTGTAGAGAATCATAGTGATTCTTCTCTTGATTGTTGTCCTCATTTCATTTATAATTGGGTGCATGGTCAAGAAGAGGGTGGTAATTTTCATAAAAACACATTGAGAAGACGAATGTGGTTGATTAGGAGAACTTAAATGGGATATCCGATGTCATGGGTTAGGGTTATGAATAGAAATCTTCTTTATGTAAAAGAATACGACGGAACCCCTTTGGGTTTAGTGAAAGGGGATATGAAAAGACTTCGTGAAGATACCCTTGATGAAAGGCACATGCAAAGGTATGCAAAACACACTGGTCTTACAGAAGAACAAGTTAAACAAGTATTTTCAATCTTTTTTGATAATTCAGATACAATATGGGGTGATTAGTCATGCAAACATGGATTCTTACGTTCAACAGACCAGCAGCATTGAATAGACAGATTGATGCGTTCAAATCATGGACAGATGTTCATGTTTTGTCAAATCATTCTGAGATTGGATTGACACAAGAAAATTTTCAACTATTGAATGAGAAAAAAATTGAGATCATTACCAATACCCTGTCAGATAATGAATCAAATTCTTGGTGTGCTCGTAGTTGGAACAGTATTTTTATTAAAGCATTCAAAACAGAGGAAGAAATCATTTGTATTCAAGATGATACATGTATTAATGATCCTGTTGGTTTTAGGGATCTTATTTTAAGGAATAAAGATCGCTATGATTTAATTTGGGGACCTGCAGGGGATCAGTTTTTTTACATTAAGAAAAAGGTTCTTGCTAGAGTTGGATATTTTGATGAACGATACCTTGGATGTTATTGTGGTGATGCTGATTGGTTGAAAAGAATATGGCAACAATGGGATGCAAATAGGTTGTCTATTTCTGAAAGTCATGATTGGGGGTTTCAACATAACTCAATTGGTGTGGATCGATATATACCAACACATATACAATATAAAGCATGTGATCCAACCTATGTTAATCAACATCAAGAAATAGAATCTAAAATGGGATCAAGAAATAGTATTCTTGAACACTCACAAGCCCATTACTGTGCAAAGTGGGGACATATGTTAAATGGGTCAGGACCCATTTGTAAAGTTGATGTACCATTTGGTTCCATGATAACTGAAATAGATTGGTATCCCTGGTTTTCAAGAAAATATTTGGGAAAGGAATAGTCATGCCACATAGAATTTATGTTGATGTTAAGAACGAAGCCGATGCCATGATTATCCAACAAGTAATTCATGAGGCTCTTTGGAGACAACGAGCATTGAGACAGGGGAGAGAAGATTTTAGAGTTCATTTAATAGATTTACCAGAGGAGGATACCCATGTCAGTAAGTAACGAGCAGTTCTTAAAAAGACAATCAGATTTTTGGGATAATATTTCACAAAGTTGGTCACTACAAAATAAAAATCCAGTAGTCGGTTGGTATAATGAACATATGGCATTTCCAGAATATGACCTTGTTCTTTTTAGGGACCTTCCTTTGACTGGCAATGAAATTGTATTAGAATATGGTTGTGGTCCTGCTAGAAATATCATAAAGTGGAACAAAAATTTTAAGCGTATTGATGGTGTTGATATTGCTCCAGGTTGTATTGAAAAGGCAAAACTTCATCTAAAAGCGGAGAATTTACCAGAACCAAATTTGTGGGTTAATGATGGTGCAAATATAGAAATGGTTCCTACTGCAGAGTATGACATTGTGTTTATGGTGATTAGTCACCAACATATTACTAGTCGATCTGTAAGAATGAATTTGTATAGAGAATTTTTGAGGGTATTGAAACCAGGTGGATATCTTTGCTTTCAAACTGGATTTGGTCCAGGACATCCTCGCTCAGTTGACTATTTTGCAGACACATTCACAACTGAATCAGATTTTGTAGATAAGGATGTTAGGGTTGAGGATGTTGACCATATAAAGAATGACCTTGTAACTTGTGGATTCAATTGGATGGGTCACAAACTAACAAGAACATGCAAAGACGAACACCCTCTTTGGATCTGGGTACAGTGTCAGAAGCCTACAGAATAGGTCTGTAATGCAACAAAATGGGTGTCTGGGGGTAGTTTCTCATAAACACTACCCTCAACACCTAAATTTATTGGTGATTGATTATGATTCATATTGCACATAGAGGTAATGTTGATGGACCTTCTCCAGGAAGAGAAAATTCACCATCTCATATTAAAGAAGCATTGGAGTTAGGGTTTCATGTAGAGGTTGATCTTTGGGGGAAAGATGGTGGGTTTTGGTTAGGACATGATAAACCTGAATATTTTGTCTCACATTATTATTTTTTATCCCACCAGGATAAATTTTTTATTCATTGTAAAAATATAGAAGCCATTGATATTCTTAATAAATTTGTTCCAGATGCACATTATTTTTTCCATAATACGGATGATTATACTATAACAAGTAAGGGATTTATTTGGGTGTATCCTGGTAAAACCCCACCAAAGAGTAATGCTATCGTTGTGTTACCTGAAAGTTTTGTCGATGGTATTTGTTTTTATCTTTCCAAACATAATCCTCTGGGGGTATGTTCTGATTATGTAAATGATCTAATCTTATAAATAATTCTATCACATTCCTGTAGAGGGAAAGAATGACACCACTTTATATACCAAAACACGGTCTTAACATAGAACGGTCACACCTTCCTCAAATTAAATCTACAGATATACCTGAATTCATTCAATGGTTACAGAAAAATAAACACGTGAAAGTCACACACACTGATTTTCCTGTTGCATCTCTTTACCCAATACAAGGTGAGTTTAATGAAGTTAAGATCCATCAATTGATGAAAGATAAAAAAGAACATCTAAAGAAACCAGTTATTATTTCTGGGGATCATTATCTATTAGATGGACATCATCGATGGTTGGCTCTATTGAATATGGATAAAACTGATACCATTCCTGCTATTGTTGTGCATATGAAAGTGTTAGATCTTATTGCAGCAACAAAAGAATTTCCTAAATCATTTACTAAAACAGTTGTTGAATCTTTCAGCAAGGTGATCAAATCCAAAGAAACCCACCATGTTGTCACATTTGGTCGCATGAATCCACCCACCATTGGTCATGAAAAATTGGTTAATAAGGTTCATGAAGTTGCTGCACTACATAATGCATCTCATCAGGTTATTCTCTCACACACCCATGATAAAGATAAAAACCCCATTCCACAACAAGATAAGATAGAGTATGCGAAAATCATGTTTCCTGCTACTAATATTGTGGGATCAACTAAAGATAAACCATCATTACTTCATCATCTAGCACAGTCTTATGAAAACGGAATACACCATATTCATGTTGTTGTTGGTAAAGATAGAGAGGATGAATTCAGAGAATTGTTAAATAAATATAATGGCAAGTTTGATGATAAAAATAATGGATACCAGTTTAAGACTATTACCATCCATTCTGCAGGACACAGAGATCCTGATAGTGAAGGTGTTGATGGTATCTCATCTAGTAAGATGAGAGAATATCTCCGCAATGGAAAATTTTCTGAGTTTAAGAGGGGTCTTCCCGAACATATTACAGATGATAGAGCAAAAGATTTGTATTCTAAAATGAGGAAATCAATGGGTATTCTTAATGAAGAATATGAGACGATATTAACTGAGGGTGTTCATGATGCTTCTATTTTTAAAGCCGTGTTTCTTGCCGGTGGACCAGGATCAGGCAAAGATTTTGTACTTAAGAAGGCTTTGGATGGTCATGGGTTGGTAGAAATTAATTCTGACAAAGCATTAGAATATCTGATGACAAAAAATAATTTGGACAAAAAGATGCCTGAACACGAACAAAAGAGACGAGATGAAGTTCGAGGAAAGGCAAAATCTAT